>Ga0172380_10000052_pt1 | contig 245978 bp, 223 predicted proteins | sample Leawe162metaG_FD_119747 | JGI IMG/M metagenome (GOLD analysis project Ga0172380, IMG submission 119747) | Leachate microbial communities from a municipal landfill in Southern Ontario, Canada - Leachate well 162 metaG | ecosystem: Engineered > Solid waste > Landfill > Unclassified | place... | reverse complement strand
CTGGCAATTATAAACTCCAATCGCCCTAAGCCGACACCCTTAGCCGGAAGCGTATGGAATCGAAAAACGTCGTCAGGCGAAGCGACATTTACCATTATCTTGGTTCGTGTCTCTGGTATGGAGTCAAGTTTTTGTTCAGTAATTACAAACGGCAATTTCCCTGCATAAACGCGACCCTCCTCACCAGACGAGCAATCAACCGTAACTGGTTTACCGGCCGGTATGCGCTTCGTTGCCACCTCAGTACCGACGACACACGGAATACCTAGCTCTCGCGATACAATTGCTGCGTGGCTCGTTCTGCCCCCCTTGTTGGTAACGATACCAGAGGCGATTTTCATTATTGGCTCCCAGTCCGGATCTGTAATTTCAGTTACCAAAACCTCGCCTGGTTTAAACGTGCTCATACCACGGGCACTTGTTATGACCCGAGCTTTTCCAGCACCGATTTTCGAGCCGACAGCGATACCGGTAACAATAACGCGGCCTGCTTTTTTCAGTACATACTCCGTGCGCACCCGAGCGTCAGCCGTGGCGTGAATGGTTTCAGGTCGCGCCTGCACGATGTAGAGTTTCCCGGTTTTACCATCTTTGGCCCACTCGATATCCATTGGCTGATAATGACCGTTTCGTTTTGAAAAGTACGCCTCTATCTGCACACACCACTTTGCAAGCGTGTGTACCTCCTTGTCGCTCAAGGCATACTGTACGCGCTCAGCAGCTGGAACGGCTACCTGCTTTGTGCCGTACTTGGCATAAATTAGCTTAACTTCCTTACTGCCGAGCTTACGTTCAATAATAGCTTTTTTGCCCGCGGCTAAAGTCGGTTTAAAAACAATGAACTCATCTGGATTCACCTGCCCCTGCACCACCATTTCCCCAAGGCCGTACGCTGCCGTTATAACAACGACATTTTCAAAACCTGTTTCGGTATGCACGGTAAAGGCAACGCCGCTCGACGCCATGTCAGAGCGAACCATAACTTGAATACCAACCGACAAGGCAATGGCCGTCTTATCAAAACCCTTATCCACTCGGTAAGAGATAGCCCTATCAGTAAATAATGACGCGAAACAGCGACGCATAGCATCGAGCACATTGTCTGCTCCGCGAATGTTGAGGTACGTTTCCTGTTGACCAGCAAACGATGCACCCGGCAAGTCTTCTGCCGTGGCCGACGAACGAACCGCTACATCAACGTGTTTACCAAACTCACCCTCAAAAGTTGCATAGGAAGCACGCACTGCCGCTGCTAGTTCTGCCGGTACGCGCGCTTTGCGTATCATTTTACGAATTCTTCGCCCGCAGCGCTGTAAGTCGCTAAGCTTCGCAGTATTCAAACCTTTCAGCTCGTTAGCAATAATTTCATCTAGATGATTCGCCTTGAGGAACAACCGATAGGCGTCCGCGGTCACCGCAAAACCATCTGGTACAGAAATGCCTTTCGGCACAAGCGCAGAAAAAAGCTCTCCCAAGGCCGCATTCTTCCCGCCAACCTTCGGTACGTCAGTAATACGAAGTTCACGAAACGGTATAACGAGGCGTGGAGTCATGTGTATGAATAATTAATAATGAATTCAGTATAGCAAACTGTCGGGGTCTGAAGCTATAAAGCCGCCAAACGAACGCCAAATAATTTTTCAGCGTTCTGCGTAGTTGCGTTGGCTACCACTTCCACCAGCTCTCCTCGCAAGCTGGCAATATGTGCAACTGTTTCGGCAACGTAGCGGGGTTCATTCCTTTTCCCTCGGTATGGTTTCGGCGCTAAATAGGGAGAGTCTGTCTCAACAAGAAAGGCATCGAGCGGAAGTGAACGAATATACTCATCCCATTCACGGGCGAACGTCACAATCCCTGAAAAAGATATGAGAAAACCAAGGGAGCGATGCTGCTCAGCTTCTGCCGGCGTACCAGTGAAACAATGAATAACACCCCGCACTTTAGGATTTTTCGCTTGGGCATCTCTGAGCATCGCAAAGACATCCCCATGTGCATCACGACAGTGAATAGCGAGTGGCAAATTGAGCTCTGCGGCCAAAGCAATTTGCTCGGCAAATACCCGCCGCTGCGTCTCTTTGATACATGCTTGCGTAGCCATATCCCCTTCTAGGCGGTAGTAGTCGAGCCCCACCTCGCCAATAGCAACTACTTTCTTTGAGGATGCGGCTAAGGCGCGGTAACTGGTCGCGTCAAAGGTTTCGGCTCGCCGCTTAAATGTGCCGCCAATCAGTTCAGCACTCGTTTCTTCATTCGGATCAAAATAGCCATCGGTTGTATGAATCGGATGGAGCCCGATGGCTGCCCAGACGTTGTTGTAACGCTCGGCAACGGCAACGGCCGCTGCACTGGTATCTTGCTGCGTACCAACCAGTAGCATGCCAACATCGGCATCCAGCGCCCGACGAATAACCTCGTCTGAATCGTTCTGATAGGCGCTAAAATGAGGATGAGCGTGTGAATCAAAAAGCATATACTTTACGACAACCAACGAAGAGGCTTACTTACTACCATGGAGTAAACATCGCTGACGGTTAACGTTGTTGTGTCGATAGCAAAATATTTACAACAACTAGAAAATTCCTTTTCTAAAGAGGAGCGAAAAATATCGAAATACTTTTGGCTCTTTAGATGTTTATTGCCGTCTCGCGCTAAAACACGTTCATTGCTTACCTTTCGACTACATAAGAAATGTAGGACGACATCGTCTTTTGCTATAGGAAAAAAATCAAGAACTGAACCTCGTAATTGTTCGAGCGCTTCAAACTGCTTTTTGTTCAACTCTCCAGCCGCCATACTGGCCTCGTTAAATGCCTTCATAGAATGAACGCTATACTCATAAAAAACTGGATTTACCGTATTGGTCCAAATGTCCAGGTCTCGATTAGCATAATATGAAGTAAAAGCCGCACGCCGTGCAAAAAGGTTTGAATAAATTAGCGGATGAATAGTGGGCAGAAATGTTTCAAACTGAACGGTAAATTCTTTTGCGGCTACAGTTTTCAAAAAACTAGACTTTCCAGAAGCCGTATCGCCAACGACTATCACCCGCATAAAATGTACCGGCGATTAGAAATACGACTGTAACTGTCGAAGGGCATCAGGGAAAAGTGGTCGGAGAATTGCGGACGATGACAAAACGTACTGAGCTAACTGCGAAGTCGCGGCCGCATCGTTTAACGTCGTCCACTGTGAATACTTTCCAATGACATACAGTAAGGTACCGAGAACGAGCACTCCAAAAATGAAACCAAAAAGTGCGCCCGCTAATCGATTAATGCTTTTGAGGAATGGCAAGAATGCCAAAATATCAAACGCTCTTTCAATGAGGAGAACCACATAGCCAAACAATCTTCCAACCACAAGGAAGATAAGGGTAAAAGAGACAATGCGCGCGAGGCCTTGAAACGAACCGAATAAACCATCAATGATGTCAGCCAACCATAGATAGTAATGACTAGCTAAAAAGGCGGCAATGATGATGCCGATGATGCCGCCGACCGCTCGAATCAAGCCGTGCCCAAATCCCCACCCCACAAATCCGAGGAGGACGATGAGCAAAACGAAATCGAACGTCAAAAAATCAAAAAATGAAGTCATATTAAGCTGTGAATCTAGGAAAAAGTGACGTCTGTGGTTTCCTCACCTGCACGTGACCAGTATGTGCGCCCCACTGCATTGCTTCCCCGGCTGACCGATTCATGTCACTCTCATGACCAATCATCGTAAGCATAGCACGAGCCGTGCTTGGCATAAACGGTAGTACCATCCAACTAATGAGCCGCACTGCCTCAACCATCTCGCCCATAATTTCGGAGAATGCCTCAGCCTTCGCGGGATCAGTGCGCAATTTCCAGGGTGCTTTTTCCTCTAGATACTGATCGCACAGCCGCATAGTCTCCCAGGTAATCTCCAATGCTCGACTGAGTGCAATAGTAGACATCGCCTCGTGATACAAGCTGATCTGTTTCGTTACAGCAGCCGCCACACTAGTACCAACTGGCAGCGTGGCCGCCTGAGCGGCTAATGTGGTCACTCGCTGCACGAGGTTACCCAAGCCGCTCGCCAAATCACTATCATACCGCGCCGCCAGACGTGCAATGGAAAAGTCACCGTCACCGCCAAATGGAATTTCTCGAAGTAAAAAATACCGTACGGCATCAACGCCGTAGGTCTCAACTAAATCTTTTGGATCAATTGCGTTTCCCGTTGATTTCGAAACCTTCCGCCCATCGATAGTAAAAAAGCCATGAGCAAAGACCTGGCGCGGCAGTGGCAAATCAGCGGCGAGTAGCATGGCAGGCCAAAGCGCACAATGAAATTTAATAATGTCTTTACCGACAATATGAAGTTCAGCTGGCCACCACTCTTTGAAACGCTGCTCGTCGGTGCCGTACCCAACCGCTGTCATGTAATTAAGCAGCGCATCAAACCAAACGTAAATTGTTTGAGAATCGTCCCCTGGAACCGGAATTCCCCACTGCTTATTGGGGCGCGAGATACTAAAATCCTCTAAGTGATTCGTAATATAGCTAACAACCTCATTCCGCCGTGCTTCTGGACAAATAAATTCTGGATGCTTTTCAATGTGTTCCAGCAGCGCCTCTCGAAAGCGGCTGGCCCGAAAAAAATAATTCTCTTCTTTTACTAATTCTGCGACTCGGTCATGCGTCGGACACTTTCCGTCAACTAAATCACTCTCCCGATAAAAAGCTTCGCAACCAACGCAGTATAGTCCTTCATACGTACCTTTATAAATGAGGTCGGGCTTGGCGGACACCGTACGCCAAAACTTTTCGACACCCACGCGATGACGCGATTCAGTTGTCCGTATAAAGTCATCGTTCGATATACCAAGTTCATCCCAGGTGAGCTGCCACAATGCCGACATCTGATCGACGTAATTCAAAACAGATGTCCCGCTCGCACCGGCAGCTTCCACATTTTTTTGGGAATTCTCATCTGTACCAGTTAAGAAATAGGTCGGCACCCCAAACATACGCTTATAGCGAGCCAGTACATCAGCGGCGAACGTCGCGTACGCATGACCGATGTGCGGCTTGTCGTTAACGTAATAGATTGGTGTTGTAACGAGATACTTCATGAAATGTATTATGAAATCAGCAACTGCATCGTCTGCTCTATGCTAGCTTTTTTTTGATTTTACTTCAATTACAACAGCCGCCCGTTAAGGCGGCTGTTGCGTGGTGAATTTAGATTTTTGATGAGTTCCAAGACGCGAACGAGGAGCGCAGTAAGCTGTACATATCGGTACAGCGGCGAGCACCAGAGGTCGCAACGATGGAAATCGCAAAAAGGAAATTCGCTCCCTAAAGAACTGCGTCCTTGGCGGCCTTCGCCACTCGGAACTTAACCACGGTCTTGGCTGGAATCTGTATCTCAGCACCCGTCGCTGGGTTTCGACCCATCCGCGCGTTGCGGTGGACCTTCACGAGCTTCCCGATACCAGGCACCAGGAATTCACCGTTCACCTTAACCTCACGGTACGCGAGGTCTGTCATGGCCTCCACGAGTGCACCGACGTCCTTCTTGCTAACACCAGTCTTCTCGGCGAGCGCCTGAAGAACTTGTGATTTTGTCATTTTCGCCATACGCGATACAAATTGAGTAAGAAAATAAATATCGCTGGGATGGGAACGGGATACCAAACGTATAGCCCCTTCTTGTCCCCAGTCTTTCAAACAGTATAGCGAAAAGCAAAAATGCCCGCAAATCTACTATTCCTTTCCCACTGGGTGAAGCACGACAACGAACTCACCCCGATGCTCACCGTCAGCAATACGATCTGCGGCTTCGCGAGCCGAACTCCGTTGAATAGTCTCAAATTGCTTAGTTAATTCGCGACAAACAACAATCTGTCGCTCCGGCTGCCGTTCAGCCACTGCCTGCAATGCCTTTGAAATTCGATGCGGCGATTCATAAAAAATGACTGCCATTGCATGGGTCGCCACACCGTCAAAAAAAGTTGCTCGACCCTTCTTATGGGGTGGATAGCCAGCAAAAACAAACCGATCCATTGAACAACCAGCTATCGACGCCGCTGCAGCTAAGGCCGAGGCACCAGGGAGAGGAACAACCTGAACACTATCGCCATACGTTTCAACAACAGCAGCAACAAACTGCCCGCCAGGGTCAGCGATGCCAGGCGTGCCCGCATCTGTTACCAGCGCCACATCTGATTGCTCAAGTAAACGGACGAGCGCTTTGCTCTTAGCCGGACTGGTGTGCTGATGGTAGCTAACCAATTTTGGATGCGCGCCAAGGTGTGACAATAACGTTCGCGTTCGACGTGTGTCCTCAGCAAGGACGACTGGTACAGTTTTCAGCACTTCTTGGGCGCGAATGGTTATGTCCCCCAAGTTGCCAATGGGCGTCGCTACTACGTACAGCTTAGTCATGTGTTTCGAGATACTCAGCTGCCTCCATGGCCGCTCGACAGCCCATGCCAGCCGCCGTAACCGCTTGTCGATAGAGTCTGTCTTGAACGTCGCCAGCAACAAAAATGCCCGGCACGCTGGTGTGTACACCATCTTCACTAAGAATGTAACCCGCCGCGTCGCAGCGAACCGCCTCACAGAAAGGAACTGTGTTTGGAATGTGGCCAATAGCAACAAAGAAGCCACTCACCAGCACCGTCTCTTGCTCGCCCGTAGTAGCGCGAATACGGACACCAGTTACCGTTGTGTCCCCGAGCACCTCTTCCACCTCATACCCTAAACGAAGATCAATGTTTGGCGTTGCCCGCAAACGATCTTGAAGCACTTGCTGAGCGCGAAGCTCAGGCCGACGATGAATAAGGGTCACTCGCTCACATATTTTGGCGAGGTACAACGCCTCTTTGGCAGCCGTATCGCCGCCGCCGTTAATGGCAATCGGCTTCCCTCGAAAGAAAAAACCGTCGCACACGGCGCAACTTGAAACGCCGTGGCCAATCAATCGCTGCTCACTTTCTAGCCCTAACCATTTGGCTGACGCGCCAGTAGCAATAACAACGGCACGAGCCTCATACTGTGTTTCCCCTACCATCACTGCAAATGGTTTGCGCTGAAAGTTAACCGCCGTAACAGAGCTATCGATAAATCGAACGCCAAATCTCGTCGCTTGCTGTCGCATACGATCCATCAATTCTGGTCCCTGGATACCATCTGGAAAACCAGGAAAATCTTCAACATCAGTGGTAATAGTTAGTTGGCCGCCAGGTTGCGGGCCGGCAATAACGAGTGGCGAGAGCCCACCACGAGCCGCATAAATAGCCGCAGTTAGTCCAGCCGGACCAGAACCTATGACAATCAACGATTCCTGTGTGCTCATAGTATGTACATGATGAACAAGTATTACTTCTCCACTTTACCAAAGGCTCGTAAGCCACCCCGAACAAACGACGGATCAAAGAGTGCGTCAACCGCAGCTGCGTCAAAGCTTCCCACATTAAGCGCCACAAAAAATCGCTCGGCGCTGGTATACAAGGACACTGGGTCACCAAAATGCGTAAAGGCGAGTCCATTATCTGCAAATGTGGATAATCGACGGTTATTCAATGCCTCACTGACTCCTTCCAGAGTTTGACCGGTGGCAACCGCCACAACTGCTAAGAGCCGACGGCGAAGTATTGAGGATGTCTCATAATCGTCCATGGTGGCAAACCAGCCTGCCAAAAAAGCACCAACCTGCGGCCGTTTTGTTTCCAGCACGACTGTACGAAATATAATGACGGTAGGCAGAAGCCCTGGCGTTTCTCTCGTTGAAAAGAGTACGCGACTATTCTCTCGTCGCAAGGCCTGACCGAGATACGGATCAGTGAGCACTGCCGCATCTAATTCACCGGCGACAAACGCATTCGCCGAGTCTGACATAGGTTGCACGATGCTATGACCTTCAACTGTGCTAATTTTTCCCCGACGAAGTGCCTCGCGTAGCAGCACCACATCATTTCCCTGAGACCCATACCCGATTTGCGCGTTAGCCAAATCCGCGACCCGAGTTATGTCGCCATGAGCAACAATCGCGTCACTCCCGGCCGAATAATCCATGCTTGCCACTACCTTCGTCGCAACACCACGGCTACGTAAAACAATTGGAGCGGACATGGATACTACAGCTCCGTCAATCGTTCCGGCTGAGAGCATCGTAAGCAACGTATCCTCATTTTCAACAGTGACAACTGTAACCCGCAAATTCCTAGCGCTAAAATTATCTCGCAAGTCAACAGCATGGATAAGTTGCCCGGTCGCGAGTGAGGTAACGCCAACTCGCAGCTCGTTTGGTAAACGAGCGTGCATATATGATTGCCAGGCAAAGGTAGCAAAGAGTCCGACAATTATTGCTGTCCCTAAACTACCAAGAAAACGCACCATACTTATACGATGTCCTCCCGTTTCTCTCGAAAAAAACCAAGCACGTCTTCGGTTACCAAGAGGAACGCTTTGATGGGTGCTTCAAGGAAATAATCAAAGAAGTAGAGGAAAACATTGAAACGAGCCGAGGTCAAAGAAATCCAGCGACCGACAGTTAATACCGGGAGTGAAAAAAGATCGACAACTGCTGCTAACATATGTTCACGACGACGTTCTACAAATAGATCTCTAACTGGTTGTCGAACTCGAAGGACAAAGAATGAAACAACACTAAGAAAGAAAAGAAAAAATGCGATACTTATCATCGTAAAGCCGATTCGCTGTAAACCTGTAGCAATCGCTCCGAAAGTAGCAACAAATACGAAGAAGTATACAACTGACAATACACCACTGGAAACAGCTGAAGACCGACCAGGTGGCGTTAGCTGTGGCAAAATACGTGCCTCACCACCAAAACGTATGGTTTCGAGATGCCGAAGCACTGCCTCTGTGTTCGAATCTTTTGGAAACGGAGTGGTCACTGCGAGGAGAAGCATCAGCAATGGTGGAAAACCAAGGTTAATGAGCAATGGTGCAGTTGCCACATGACCATAAAAGAACGCCTCAATTGGACCCTCCAGGAGTAACGCCGCCAGCATCTTAGTGATAAAAATATAGAGCGTCGACCGAACAGCCGAGCTATATAAGCGACCCCGAGCAGCCTTATAATACTGCTGGCACCGTTCTTGCACCACTGAAGTAAAATGATGGTCATCAAGGAGTAGCGAGTTTGCGCCACTGATATCGTCACGTACCGCATCATGAAGCGCATGAAAAATAAGTGAGCGCTGCCGCAGCACCTTATACAGTTGCTCACCAGCGGGGTGCACAATTGCTGTTTCAATTCGCTGCCGTAGTCGGAGTAACTCAGGTAATACACTAGCCACTTCAGCCACCGACAATTTCTTCCAATCTGGGAGCATGCGGCAAAGCAACAGGTAGCGAATTTTTGGTAAATCAAGCGAGAAGAGCGCCCGATATGCAGCGACAAATTCAAGGGTTGGGAGCTCTTCATGTGATAAGCGCCAAGCGGCAAGTGGTTTATCTTGCGCAAGCGTTGCTCGAACCAAATGAACAAGAGCCGCCTCTTCTGGTGCTGGAGAGAGAAACGCATCAAGCTCGGCGGCAGCTATACCATGCAGCCAATGAATTACAGCACGAGCGTCTTTCAATGGAGCAGCCTCCGCAGCAGCTAATACAGCTGCGTATCTATCAAGAAACTCTTGGACGTACGGAATGATGGCTTCGGGTACTTCATCATTTTTTAAATATCGTGCATGAACTAATTCAACCAAAAAAGACCTCGCACTCGATTCAACGGAGCCTGTGTCAAATCGTCGACGAAGCATACGTTCAAGCGCGTGACGTCGTAACAAGTGATCTTCGTGGTAGTCAACACTATATCGTAGCCGTTCATAAAACTGAGCGGCCTGCGAAACAACTGACGAAACGTGAATGGCATGCTCACCCTCCTTGGCACGCGGACCCCCACCCGTATCAGCTTTTAAAGCCAAAAGAAAATCAGCGACTGGCTTAGCCAGCGCATTGCTTTTTTTCTCTTGCTGCGTAATTTCGTCATGCTTTGTAAGTGAAGACATCGGCATACGAGTAGTATATACCACCTTTGAGAAACGGCGACCCCTACTCGGCGCGATGCGCCGCCCACCAGGTAAGGACATCACGCGCAACCGGAACAGCAAAACTGCTTCCTTCACCTACGTTTTCCAATAGAATAGTGATGACGAGCTGTGGGTTCTCATAGGGGGCAAAGCCACTAAACCATGCATGTGTCGCTATGTCACCACCCACTTCGGCCGTACCGGTTTTTCCTGCCGCAGTAATAGGCAGCGTGCCAAGCGAACGAGCACTGCCATCAGTAACCGTGCGCCGCATACCTTCTCGAACCACTGCCACGGTGTCCTCGGTAAGACCGATTCCAATAATTTCGGTAGGCGGTTTCCTATCGCTGTGCCCTTCAACTTCATACAACACGTGTGGCGTAATACGTTTACCACCATTTGCGAGAATGGCCGTCGCTGCTGCTATCTGCAATGGCGTTACCAAAACGTCTCCTTGACCAATCGCGGCGTGATACGTATCCCCAATATACCAAGATTCACCTTTCACTTCTTTTTTCCATGCCGGTGTTGGGAGTAGTCCGCTCACTTCACCAGGAAGATCAATGCCCGTTACTGCCCCGAAACCAAAACGAGCTTCATACGCGCTAAGCGCTTCAATCCCCAATCCTGGCTGATCACCGTATCCCCCACCAATAATATAGAAAAACGTGTTTACTGACTCGGCTATAGCTTTACGAACATCAGTCTGCCCATGACCACCCGCCTTCCAGTCAGGAAAAAACCATTGCCCAACAGAGATACCACCCGTACTTAAAAAAGAAGTAAGTGGAGTAATTATTTTTTCTTCAAGCGCCGCCGCCGCCACAAAAGGCTTTATGGTGGAACCAGAAGGATATCGCCCTTGAACTACTCTATTAAACAGCGGCTGATTAGGATCTGCGGCCAACGCCGCGTAGCCATTATTTCCTTCTGTAAACATATTGGCGTCAAACCCCGGATAGCTGGCCAAAGCAAGCACCTCGCCATTTCTCGGATCAAGCACAACGCCAACACCGCGTTGCCCTTTGGCTCGGCCAAGACCACTGAGCATTGCTGCTTCAAGTACCTGCTGCAACTCACTATCAATACTCAGCCAGACATTATTACCCGGCGTTGGTGCTACTTCGGCATAGATGTGCTGCAGCGCACCAAGCGCATCAACTTCAACTTCCTGCCGACCATTCGTCCCTTTCAAATAGGTTTCGTATGCTTGCTCAACTCCACTTCTGCCAACAATATCACTCCGAGCATACCCACGTTCACTTGATAACTCACCGTCACCAACGCGGCTCACGTAGCCAACAACATGACTAAGACCGTATAGTCCGTCGCGTGACGCAATGTAGTCCCGACGAGGGGTTGTTAAAACAACAATGCCCGGCCAGGCTGGGGCCATGGCTTGCAACTGTAATCCCTGTTCAACTTCCACGTTCGGAATAACAATAAACGGTTCTACGCTACGTCGTTGCTCTGACGAAAACCCATTCCACTTATCGAAAAAAATACTCGGATCCGTTTGAACAGCCGCCGCTACGTGTTGAAATAGTTGCGCTCTCGCCGGCTCATCTCGTGGTACGTCGAACGGAATTAACGCCACTGACAATTGCGGCGTGTTTTCGGTCAACGCAATACCATAACGATCATAGACAACACCCCGAGGAGCTAACGTTGTATAGGTTCGAATACGATTACCTTCTGCCAAAACCCTATATGCAGCGCCATGAAAAAGCTGGAGCTGCGCGGCACGACCAAGCATAATAGCTACGGTCGCTATCAAAATAATGCCAACGACCATGCGCTGCCGAGCGGTTAACGGGTGGCCAAGATATTGCGAACCAGTAGCGGCCAAATCAGCATCAACCCACACGTTTTGTGGACGGCTAACCGTAGCGTTATTTATAAAACGAGGAAATGGATTCATCGTTGAAAGAAAGGTAGTGATAATTGTTCCGTTTGCTGTCGACGTCGAACAAGTTCAACAAGTGAGGCCAACAGCACATAACCGATGATGCTACCCAGAATAGAGAGTTCACCAGTAATTCCATTTGGATAGACTCGGTTAGACACAAGGCTCATGACCCACAATACGACACTATAGCTCACGTAAGAAACGAGTGCTCGAGCATGGGCCGCAACAAAAGTGCTACCCGTAAGTAGCCTCGACAGTACAATGTATGAAAGCAGCAAAGCCGTTACACTCGCAACGCTGGTCAACGTTGGCAATGAAAATGCAATATCGTACCAGGTCGCACCAAGTATTCCCACAATAACCGCGATCATCGTAGGAAGGAACAAAAGGCCAGCATAAGAAAAAAGTGGTAAGAGCGGGGGCATGGCATAGTAACCGAACAGCGAAGACTGCACTGCTGGCAGTAAGCCAAAGAAAAAGAGAGAAAGAAGCAGTTGCAAATTACGGTGTCTCATCGGGGACCAATATACTTACAATGTGTACGGTTGCCGTCGTGGTAAACGGAAAAATAGTTGCTTCCTGCCAAAGCGCCTCTGGTGTAGAACGAACCGCTGCAATCACGCCAACCGGTATGGCAGCTGGTAGGCCGAGTGCACTACTGTTGGTAATCACTACATCCCCAACGGTAACCGGTTCAGCTCTCGCAATCTGCTCAACCGAAAGTGATAAGCCGTCTCGACTTTGTAGTAAACCGAACACACCTGGCTTCCCGGGAACACGGACCGGTATAGCCAGCCCATGGCTTGTGAGTAAACGAACCGTACTTACCGTGGGGGTGACCGATGCGACAATACCGATAAGATTGCCGTGCGGTGAGACAACCGCAGCACCTTCACGAACACCAACTTTTGATCCAGCATTCAGGCGAAGCACGGTTTGTGGATCACGAGGGTCACGTCCAATGACAAGCGCTGTCACGGTACGAATCCCAGCGACGTTCGAGAAACCAGTAAGCGCCCGCAGTGCTTCATTCTCTTCAGTCAGTTGCCGTAGCCGTGCCGCGTCCACTGCCAAAGCATCAACCTGCTGCTCAAGATTCGTTATCCGGGCATCTGTTTCACCCATGAGAAAACCTGGCGTTACAAGACGAGATGCGAACCACGTTTCAATGCCAGTTGTAAAGCTAAGCAGCCCATGAACTCGAAGACGTACCGCTGGAACACTTTCAATAAGAAAGGCCAGCACAATTCCTACGAGCAGGACAACGAGTGTTCGACGTTGCATACCGACCTAGCACTAGGCCCCGTACGGCAATTCTTGCGATGACGGGATAGCAACGTTCTGCAGAAATTCAAAGTTATCAAGCAGTATACCGGTACCGCGCACAACACAAGTGAGTGGGTCGTCAGCAATACGAACTGGAATCTGGGTCGCTTCACTAATGGCCACGTCCAGATTCCTAAGGAGTGCCCCACCACCTAGTAGCACGATGCCTCGCTCGTAAATATCAGCCGCTAACTCCGGTGGTGTTACTTCAAGAATTGCACGAATGTGTTCAATCATTGTGCGAATCGTCTTAGCCATAGCCTGACGAATTTGTGTATCTGTTACGATGACTTCTTTTGGTAAACCACTCACTAAATCTCGACCGCGCATTGTTGTCTCGAGCGGAACATCCAACGGCGCTGCTGAGCCAACTTTAATTTTTATTTCTTCCGCCACCCGTTCACCAAGTAAAATATTAAACTGCTCACGAGCAAACTGCACGATATTCTTATTAAGTTCGTCCCCGGCCAGCCGCAGTGATCGAGTCGTCACTATGCCCGCCAGTGAAATGACCGCGATTTCCGTTGTCCCGCCGCCAATATCTACTACCATGTTGGCAGTAGGCTCTTGCACCGCCAGACGTGTACCAATCGCACCGGCCATAGGTTGTTCAACCAGATAGACTTCTCGTGCCCCGCAGGAACGAACAACATCTTCTACGGCCTTACGCTCTACTTCGGTAACTTCGGTTGGAATTGATACAACGACCCGTGGTCGTTGCAGTAGACTGAAACGCTCACGGCGTACTTTCTCCATAAAATACTTCAACATCTTCTCGGTTACTTCATAGTCAGAAATAATGCCATCAACCAGTGGTCGAATGGCCAAAATATGGGCCGGAGTTTTCCCGACCATGCGCTGCGCTTCATGACCAACAGCCAGAATCTGATCAGTCCGATTATTAACCGCCACAACCGATGGTTCGTTAATAACGATGCCGCGATCTTTTACGTACACGAGCGTATTCGCGGTGCCAAGATCAATACCAATATCCTTTGCTACCCGCCCGAGGAGTCTATTGAGGAAGCTCATACGCCTAGGGTTCTCCGAACGACTTCTGCCACTACCCTGTCGGCTGCAATCATTTCTGTTTCGTCTGTCGCACGATTACGCAACTCGTGCTTCCCGGCAGCGATTGTTTTAGCACTCACAACGAGCCGCAGTGGTATACCAATAAGATCCGCATCAGCGAATTTTGCGCCAGCAGTAAGGTCACGATCATCAAGCAGCACCCGTACACCGCGCTGGCGCAGCTCATTGTAAAGCTGCTCTGCTGCGGACAAAATTGTTGCATCTCCCCCAACCGCAATCACATGACAATCAAACGGCGCGACCGCAGCCGGCCAGATAATGCCAGCGTCATTGTGATGCACTTCAACTATGGCACCCATCAAACGGCCGAGGCCAATACCGTAACAACCCATGATGACGGGCTGCGCAACACCATGCTCGTCAGTATAGTGCACAGCAAACGGTGCTGAATATTTCGTTTTGAGCTTAAAAATGTTACCGACTTCAATTGCTTTTTCACGTCGCAAACCGGCAGTTGGCGCCTTGCATGTTGGACACGCTGGTTGATCAGCTAGAATCTCTTCATTTATTGCGAGATGGCAGGTATCACAAACATAAATTGTGTCTTCGCCAGCAGCGGTCAGGGTTTGGAACTCATGAGAATATTTGGCGAACGTTCCACCAGACGCATACGTCAGCAACGTCGCTTCGCCAATTCCGGTACGTTCAAAAATGCGGCGGTAGACTGCTAAAACCTTGTCGTAATAACTATCAAGATCGGCTTCGGATGCGTGAAAAGAATACAAATCTTTCATGATGAACTCTCGACCACGCAGCACGCCAGACTTAGCGCGAAGTTCCGCTCGAAACTTTGTTTGAAACTGGTAAAGCGCGAAGGGAAGATCGCGATACGAAGCAATATCACGACCAACGAGCGGTGTAATAATTTCCTCGTGCGTACTGCCTAAGGCAAACTCTCTCCCTGATTCATCCTGCACACGATACAATGGATCTGGTCCCGACCAACGCCCAGTCACCACCCAGTTCTCTTTTGGATGCAGCGCCGGCAGTAAAAGCTCTTGGGCGCCGATACTTTCCATCTCTTCTCGAATAATAGCTTCGATACGTTTGAGAACTTGAAAACCAAGTGGCAAATACGAATAAACGCCGGCCATGAGTTTTTGCACGTAGCCACCACGCTCAAGCAATTGTGCGTTAACACTCTGCTCGTCCTTAGGTGCTGTGCGCAATGTTTTTCCGAAGAGTGCAGTTTGACGCATATACTGATTAGTCTCTTAAACTCAAAAAACTCCGTACAGTCGAGTCATTGTACGGAGTTTCCTGTCCCCCGTCAAAAAGGGGATGAATGATGAGTCGATGTTAGAAAGTCACTTCGGGTAATAACAACGGTACACCAGCGGCACCAAGAATCAGTCGAGAATCTCGTCCGCTACCCTCTACACCTCGAACAATCAATTGCAGGTGGTCATCAGTAGAAACTTGCTCCGCATCAACGACAATATTAAGCACCATACGCTGATTGGGTGCTAATGTTGGCCCGGCTGTTAATCGATCGCCACCGCTACCGCCGACGGGGCTAATCTGCGTCCGGCTTCTTGATCGGTTTACTTCTGCATCCACTAATCTCAAATTCTTATACCCACGAGTCACCGTCATACCGCTCGAACCAGCGGCCTCTGATACGGTAATGCCATCAATTCTGATGTCCTCAGAACCGCTGGCCGACAGCACAAAGCGACCAACAACTATTCCCTTGCCGCCTTGGCGAGACCCGCCGGTAAATGTTGCGTCCGTAGCAATAAGGAGCTCACTCTTCTTAAACAAAACGGCCGGCGTCGTAGTATCACCAATAGGTACACTAAGACGTGCCCCAGAGGTTCGACCATACGCAACAACATCAGCTACTCGGAACTGCACTGCAGTGTTCGCTGCCGCCAAGGTTGTATCAATATATATATCGAGGTCAGTCTCCCGACCAGCATATACAATCGTGGAGAGAGAAAAACGATACGTACCACCGCTCGGCGTTGCGATCGTCGCTTGACCCAACTTCAAATTGGCAAACCCCTCACTGAAACGCAACTGACTTCCTCCCACCGGCTCAAGTGAGACTTCAGCAATACGTACATCTTCGCCAGCCCCCACTTGAAACGTTAATCGACCAACTTTCACCTTTGCTTGTCCGGCGACCGCTGCCACATCAGTAAACTGTGGGTCGTTGCGCACGAGTAGCGACACCTCCCGCACTGGCCGCACAGCACTCACTATCGGTCCGGTAACGGTCCGTGTTTCTGTTTTTCCCGAAACAGTAAAATGCGCATTCGTAATTGTCAGCATGTAGCTATCAGTTGCAGTGGCTGATTCACTCACGCGTCCAACCACCTCATACACAACGGACTTACTCGCCGAGATGATTGCACTGGAAGTAAGAGTCAAGGTTGCTGGCTTGTTTAGCACCGCCGCACTGTTGATGGTTCCAACGGCACTACCCCCAACCGGCCTCAAACGGATAGACTCCAAAAGTGCCGTATGCGGCGCCGTGGTTGTCAGTTGCAAATCAAGTCGATCCCAACGCACCGCCTCACCAGTCGTTCGCACTTCAATAAGTGCCAACACTGCTTCGGAGGTACCTCGAGTAATTGCCCCACTTGGACTCTTAGCAGAAAGCGCCACGACCACATCACCACCGATTAAACGAACCGTGTTAAATGAAGATGAGGCGCTACCATTCCCAACGGGAAACCCATTTTCCGTGGCTGCGGCCGACGTGGCAAGGCCATAGCCATAGCTCTTACCCGTAGCGTAGACGTCAAAATCGTTTTCAATCAAAAATTGCATTGTCCTCTCTCCCCCACCCACAACATCAGCACGCAGGGTTAGTGTCCTTGACTCACCAGCGCCAATCGCATAGTCCTTTATAAATGTCATGAGCAATAAACCAGCCTGCTTACTGGAACCGGTCGCCACCACTTTGTTATTGTCGTCAATAAATTTATAACCAGTAAAATCTCCAAACGCAGCGCTACCCACCCCATGAAGCACAATGGACTTCAAGAGCACTGCCTCACCTCCACTGGCGGTTACTCGGAATCGAGTTAAATCTTGACTCTTCGTTCCAACCCGAATATCCCTCATGCCCGTACTCAAAACCACCGAGTCAACCACTAAGCCACCAATGCGGTTTACGCCGTTTATAACGCCGATACTGGTGGTTACTAAGGGAAAGGTCCCGGGAACCGACACGGCCTGGGCTGTTTGAATGTCGGATGATTTTTGAATACTTAGGGTAAAACTACTTTGAGCACCAGCCACAACTTCGCTCGTCGTATCAACGTTTACGGTTAGTGCTTTTCCACTGGCATCAACTAAAATTCCGTTACCAAATGAAAATTGAACACGACCATCGGCGAAGCGCTGCGGACGCCCCAATAGCACACCATCTTCGTCGCTCAGACTCACGCCGGAAAAATAATTGTCCGGTAAGAATCCTTGCTTGGTGAGCGTGACACCCGTAACCACCACCGATTGTTGAGCAGCCTTCAATGAAAGCGTGGCGACCGCGTTTCGCACTGTGCCTGTGGGTATGGCGCTCGCTACAATAGTGCGCAACTCAACCTGCAGACCGGTACTGTTGTTTGTCGGCAGTGGTTCTACTGGTGTCGACGCATCAAACATGCCAACGTCACGATAGGCGGCAAGTAAACTAGGTGGCACGGTAAGTATTCTATGCCACTGAAAATTAGCCTTTAAAAAATCTTCGGCACTCCCAATCAATGCTCGCGTTCCCTGCGCTATATCCAAAAAATATACCGCTGCGTCATCGGCCGATTTTACTAGTCTGGCGTTCTCATAGGCGCGACTATCTTCTCCACTCACCCGCACGATTTCATTCCACTTGCCACCAGCATTCAAAAAGCTTGCTTCATTTGGAAACCAAAGTTTCTGACCAGTTACTTCATCAACCTGATACACTCGTGAGCCAAGAGAGGAAATAATATAGCGTACCGTTGCCGTCTTTTCGGTGGTCACCTCTCTAATAGTCTTCCCGGTGTACGCGTACGACTTAAAAATATCCAGTGAGCGGAAATGGTGCCATTGACCATTCACCACGCCAAAAAGTTTACCGGAACCATCTCGAACGATTTCCACTGATGCGTCAAATAATGAGGCGGCACGAACTGGCGCTGGCCGCACAATCACAAAGCCAACAAAAAGAAGGCCGATGCTGAGGATAATGCTTGATGTATACCGATTTACCATACGTTCCCGAACCGAATGAGGTGACCAATATCGGCATAGGTAACAATACAGAGGAGCAAGAGTAAGGCTGCGAAACCAATACGGTGGAAGCGAGCTTCAATAATCGCAGACACCGGTTTACGTCGAACAGCTTCAATTATTAGGAACGCCATCCGGCCACCATCTAATGCCGGAATGGGTAGTAAATTAACAAAGGCTAAATTAAGCGACAGGAGCGCAACAAATTGTATGAATGTCGGGAGCCCTAGTGACACCACTGAACCCGTCACCGCCGCAATACCAATGGGGCCAGCAATATCAACGGTACTCGGTACGCCTCTGAGCAAATTCATGAGCGCTGTCGACAAGGTAGTGCCGATAGCCGAAAGTTGTGACCATAAGGTCTCGGCCGCTATCAATGGCGCTCGCCAAATTGGAAATTGTACGTCCGCTATGACGGCCAGTTGCACACCCATGCCAACAACTGGAGTCGTCGCCCCGGCCACACTAAGTTCCTTCGGGGTAATGGTAACGATGCGGGTGGTTTTTTCTTGAGCGGTAGCAACAAGTACTGATAGCGGCTGATCGACGTGTTCGCGTACATAAACTTGCAAGTCTTGAACACTCTCGAAGGCAGTGCCATCAATCGCTACTATTGTTTCCCCTGGTGTTAGCACCTCAGCGGCCGGACTTTCTGGCAGTACCGCAACAACTTGCTGCCGAATATTCTCTACGGTTGCACCATTCGGAATTCCGGCCGTAATATCTTGAGGAGCGCCAACTGTAAACACAGCCGTAAAAAGAACGAGCGCGAGCAGCATATTCATTACTACTCCAGCGGCAACAATACTAAACCGCTTCCAAACTGGTTGGGCGCCAAAACTATCCAGCGACTGATCTTCACCATCTTCACCTTTCAAACGAACGAAGCCACCAAATGGCAACCAATTTAAAGAAAGTACCGTCTTACCTACTTGCCAGCGCCGAATCGCCGGCGGGAAACCAAAACCAAATTCATCCACCGCCACACCAGACAATCGAGCAACTATAAAATGCCCAAACTCATGCACGAGAATGAGGAGAAGGAGCGCAAAGATAAATGCGACAGCACCAGTCATATTAAATGGTATTTATCTCAGTGGTTTTTCGTTCAGCCATTGCTTCAATTTGTGCTAAATACTCTTTCGTTAACTCATCAATATCTTTATTGGCCGCAAAACGATCATCCTCAGTCAGCTCCTTTTCACGCTCCGCTTTCGCCACCGCCTCCCGAACCCGTTCTCGTACCTGACGAACTTGAACACGACCAGTTTCTAATTTCTGGCCAAGTACTTTGACGAGCTGCGCTCTGGTCTCAGCGGTGAGCGACGGCAAAGAAAGCAGTATACCTAACCCATCATTCTTTATACCCATGCCCAGTTCAGCCTGTTGCAAGGCCCGCTCCATATCTTTCAACACGCTCTTGTCCCACGGCTGCACCTGCAATGTTCGTGCGTCTGGCACGGTGATGGTGGCCATCTCCTTGAGTCGCACTTCGCTGCCATACGCCACGACTTTTATATTTTCAACAATACTCGGGTGTGCCCGATTCCCTCGTATAGCTTGAAGCTCGCTTCCCATATGCTCCACGGCACTTTCAAATTCTTTACGACTATCGGTAACGATTGGCTGCATAGCTAAAATCCAATGAGACTCTCTTGCTGCTGCACGATGCGAGCAATACCTAAGTACAGTAAGCCGTTAACCTTAGGGTCAACAATAATTTTGGCATTAGCGTTTATAGCCGGTAATGGCTGTGTTTCCCACGTACCACCAGCGTCATAAGAACGATAAAATGTCGTCGGCGTTGTGTAGTATAACTCACTACTGTTATCTGGCCGAAGCGCCACGTCAGTAATGGTAATTTTACCCGTTGGCGTTAACAGAGAAAGCGCCACCCAGGTTTTACCAGCATCGGTTGTCCGCACTAAGCCATACTTAGACGCCACAATAAACGTGTCGGGTCGAGACGTATCAATCGCTGCCGCAGTAACTACCTCCGACCCTTTAAAATCTTTCTTCATGGTTTCACCCGCGTCAGTCCAGGTAGTGCCACCATCTTCTGATACCCATACGCCCTTTTTCGCCACAAGTGCGTAGAGTAATTCTGGATTTAAGGGCGCCGAGAGTAATTGAATAACCGAACCTTGCATGCGGGCCACCGTTTCCCAGCTCGTGCCTGCATCTTTGCTACGGAGCACTTCACCAGTCGACATTCCTATAAACACAGTGTCTGGATTTTTCTGGTGCACAAGCAAACTCTTGGTGAGTTCATTGGTTCGGGTATCAAAATACACTTGCTCCCAAAATCGTCCGCAATCAATCGTCTTTAATACTCTATTCGCCGAAGCAAGATAAACAGTGCACCGTTTGGCAACATCGTTTGGAATAGCAATGGCATTAATTGAACCGCTGCGTATTGGCCCAGATTGCCACCAGCGCCGCGCAGCGTCATAGGTGTAGTACAAACCATTGCCAGAGGTACCAACGTACACTGTTTGTCTATCAGTTGGATCAAGGGTGATAGCTCGAACATTCACGTCGTCCATGGTCAAACGTTCACCCCCAACGGTTAGCACTTGGTTCACTGTTGCCCACGTGTCACCGTGATCAGTTGAACGATAGACACCTGCCGGCGCCACAGGCTCCGCAGTTCCACCACCAAAAAGAGAGTCTGTGATACAGCCACCCAAAAATAATGAAAACGGCAAGGCGGCAAACAGTAAACGTTGCTGCCAAAGACGTGAGGTCATAGAGGTATGGTAAGAAAAAATGTGTTCAAGGTAAGCCGTCGGTTAGCATACGTACGAATTCGCTCTCGAGCAAGCTCAAGTGACCGAATCGTCAAGAGCCATTCTTTCATCGATGCCGCACGAGCAATTACTTCTAGATCTGCTTTCAAGTACGGACTGGCCACAAGCCCCGGCTGATTCGAAGCAGTCAACGCAACATCCCTGAGTATAATCAACCAATGTCCCAATAATCGATCAAGTTCAATACGAGTACACGCCGCTTCTTTTGCAATAGTTTCGGTGTATGCGAACCTATCGCCAATCGGCTGACGTAAAAGTTTTGCAAACAGCGCTGCCTCTGCCTGATGACGAGCGAACTCAGACGGTTGATGAAGCCACCCAACTGCTGCGCCGACACGCCCCATAGCTGCCGCAGCCATGCTGTCCGCCTGAGGTGGCGTTGCGCCAGCAGCTTGCAACGCCTTTGCCAGTTCAGCCCGTGGGGTTGGTCGAAAACGACAAATTTGTAATCGCGAGCACACCGTCGCCGGAAGTTGGTCAAGGCTTTCTGCTGCTACTAGTAAAATAACGTGTCGAGGTGGCTCCTCTAGTGTCTTCAGTAGTGCGTTGTACCCCTGTACGCTGAGCCGTTCAAGATTTTGAATAACCGCAACTCTATACTCCCCTGCTATCGGCGACAACTCGAGGATTCGCATAAACGTCCGAACGTTCTCAATCGGTGTAACGAGGGTCGCTTCATCTTGCGAAAGTACAACGTAATCAGGATGTTCAAGAGGCGAAGAACCCAATAGTAACCCGGCCAGCCACGTCATAAACATCCCCTTACCACTTTGCGCTGGACCAATAAACAGATAGGCGTGGGTTAAGGCATGTTGCTTATGGGCACGTTCAAAGTAATTTCGCCAGGCCTTTTGTCCAATACTGTCTTTCATTCTTATAGTATAGCAAAGTACCAATCAAAACCGTCTTAGTCCTTACCGACTGCAGCAAGCATGAGCGCCCGCCACGTCAACTGTGCGGTACGCTCCCACGTAAACGCAGCGACCCTAATTTTGCCGGCTGCAATCAACTGTTCACGCAAAGCAGAATCCTCAGCCAGACGCGCCATGGCATCAGTAATCTTTTGAACAGATGATGGGTCAACAAGAAGTGCTGCTTCACCTGCTACTTCGGCCGTGGCGCTGTTACTGCTCGTAATGACTGGCACGCCAGCAGCAAAGGCTTCTAAAATGGGTAACCCAAAACCTTCGTAACGGGTTGGGAATACGAGCGCGGTTGCGCCGGCGAGTAGTGCCGCCCGGTCGCTTTCAGGAATCCAGGAAAGTTCCACCACTCGTTCACGGCCAACAACAGTAAGTACCCGGTCCACGAGTGCGGCCCCATAGCCGCGGGTACCGCACAGCACTAATGAATGACCACTGGCGTCGGTCGCGCGAAAACGAGCAAACGCCGGCACTATGGTATCAAGATTTTTTTTATACTCATAACGACCACTGAAAAAAAAGTACGGCCCTTTAATGCCATATCGAATGGCAACTGCGCCGGAATCCTCGGTACTTGCAGCCGCCCGTGCTGCCAGTGGAGTCACGACAAGCCTATCGGAAGAAATGCCATAAACGTCTTTAATTTGCTGCTGCATCCAGGTGGAAATGGTCAACACAATCTTGCAACGACGAACAGTTCGCCAGGCGTTGAAACGAAGGTACCATCGTGAACGTACTCTGTACGCTTCGGGTACCTGCACAAAACCAATGTCATGTAGCGTTGTTACTGTGCGGCGCGGGGTAACGAGCGGCAGTGCACTCGATGGCACAAAGAGTACATCGGGCGGTCTCTTAAACATTTCGTACGACAAACGCAAAATCGTCCACAGTCGCTTTGGTGGCCAAGCCAGCACCCGACTCTCCCAATGTGTTGGGAGTAATCCTAATCGACCCGCTAACGGCGTATCACTATAAAGAACAACCGACACGGTCGATGGGATAACTCGTTTTAAAGCCTCAATGAGGTCATGCGCATACCACTCAACCCCGGTTTTCTGAGTTCGATTGGCGCGAGAAGCATCAATACCAATAGTCATAGCCAAAGGATAGCAGAAGTACGCAGTACGCAGTACGCAGTACGCAGTACGCAGTACGCAGTACGGTTAATTATAGCGAGGGTGAAGACTAACGAACTATGCCTTTACCGGTAAACCAATAATCAGAAGTGCTGTTGCTTGGACTTACTTCGACAAGCATGAAGTGAGAACCTACAAACTTTCCTTTTTCTGTGGTAAACAATTCTCCAACCCAATGTTTTTCAGTGCGGGTAGTGATATGACCTCCACCCCAGCCGAGTGATGGGAAAAAGTAGAAATCACTATAATGGTGCAAGACTCTTTCTTCCCGACTGCGCAGCAAACTTCCAGTACTATTCTTCAAAAGTAAACGCTGCTGCACGCTTGCAGCTTCGGCGGGAGTTACCATAACCGTTACCCCTGATTGCTCGAGCCCAATCACATAACCCGTCGAGATATCAACCACCTCAGGTTCTCCGACAAGATAATTAGTAAGTACAAAATTGCGAGCAGTATCTGCAGCCAACTTCTTCGTTGCGTTCTGCATTTTAACGCTCAGTATTGCTAAATCAATTTCCTGCCAGTTTTCAAGTGGACCAATTGTACTCGCGTCGTTCGATGACAGCGATACCGTATAAGCCCCTACGAACAAAGTAATACCAGCCAACGGCCGCTCACTATCTAAAACTTCGTAGTACGAGGTAACAGTGAGTTCTCCCTTCCCTTTCCCGTCATACCACTCCACAAACCGATGACTCGGCTCACCAAAACGGCCATCCTTCAGCACTCGTTCTGCAACACAGCGGTACGTAGTTTTTTGCTTCGTAACTTTTGCTTCGTAGTATCTGGAAACTATCCTGTCATAGGTTCCATCTACTACTACAGCGCTCGTTTTCATAGTTGGGCGAACCCGAAACAAAACTTCAACAACACCCGCCTCTGCCTCGGTTACTGACTCGAAAGCGGTTGTATCAGTGCGCACATCTTTTTTGCAAGTTGCATCATTCACCATCTCGGCCTCAACCGGCGCGGCAATTACTCGTTCAGCAGACAAACCCAACACAGTAACGAGTGTGAGGAAGAGCGTCATGATAGTTGCTGCACTACGCTTTTTCATAGCGAATATGGTTATTGGGTAACTGCGAAGTTTTGCATAAAAGGGTGGGATTGTCAAGGTATATTTCATTACTCTTTTGCTTGCCCAAAAGAGTAAACAGAAAAGGGGCACCCTCACTCCGGCCCTTACGCGACCTATCGCACTCTGGCACAGTCTGGCCGTGAACTCCTCACTTAATTGTTCGTCATACAGCACGGCCAGTAATACAGCTATGCCAGAATGCGGTTGCTGTGGTGCCTTCGCTATGGGGATAGGAAAATCCCTAGCGAACGCAGCCAGATTGAACAAAAGTTACAGCGCGAGTAACTTCTCTAATAAACTTGGAAAACTTTCATATCCATCCTCTGCGCAAAAATGCCCGGCGTTTTCTACAACAACTAACTTTGCACCAAGTTCATCCCGCAAAACCTCGCCGTGTGCCAGCGATACGAAATCGTCATTCGTTGATTGAAACGCAACTATTTTTGAACAGGCTGCCCGAATTCGCATTGCATCAACTGGCACTGCAATAAAATTTTCAATTTCAGGAATACCTAATGAACTTATAAAACCTGCTACTAAAATTGCTCCAGCAACATTCGTTCCAACGGGTACTGTTTCTAAATATTTCAAAATAGTAATGCACCCAAGACTATGACCAACAAAGTATGTTTCACTATCAACCTCACCCACAATCCGAGATAACTCAGTTAACCACATAGCAAGCACTGGATGTTGCTCGCCTGGAAATTGCGAAGCAATTACAACATAGTCACGCGACTCAAGTTCGCGCTTCAACCATGGAAACCAATGATTGTCTGGACTCCCCTCCCAGCCATGAATTATAAAAACTCTTTTTTTACTCATAGGTTGCCGCTGTATGTATTTCTTTCCATGCAATGATTATGCGCTTCACGTCTGCTGCATTTGAACTCCTCATTAATTCAGCTCGCAAATCTCGCACACCGGGAAAAGTTCCAAGATACGACTTAAAATGTTTCTTCATAATATGAAAAGGTTTTATATCCCCCAACAGTTCCTCAAATAATGTAGCGTGCTCTACCATCGCTCTTATCCGCTCATCAACGTTTGTCACCTCTCTTCCACTAAACAACCACGGGTTCCCAAAAATTGCTCGCCCGAGCATCACCCCGTCGCAGCCACTCTGCGCTACTCGTTCTTTTCCTTGAGTGATACTTTCCACATCCCCATTACCAATTAATAACGTGCCGCTGCCAGCCGCCAAGCGAACTGCGTCAGCCACCACATCCCAGCGTGCCGGCACACGCGACATTTCTTTTCTGGTGCGAGCATGAACAATAATTGCGGCAGGTTTTGTCGATAATAATTGCGGCAACCACGAATCGAGCTCGTTCTCTTTATAACCGATGCGTGTTTTAACGGAAACCGGCAGACCCTGAGCACCATCCTGGGCAGCAGCAATAAGTTCAAGCGCTAAGCTTGGCGTTTTAATAAGCGCTGCTCCAGCACCTTGCTTCTCTACATTCCTGTCTGGGCAACCCATATTAATATCTACCCCATCAAAACCAAGCTCACGCACCAGACTGGCTGCCTGCCGCATACGTTCTGGCTGTGAACTAAAAAGCTGCGCTACGATTGGCCGCTCACGCTCGTCATAGTCCAAATCACGAACAAGCACCTTGCGACCAGGTGAACAGAGTCCATCAGCGGAAACGAATTGCGTGTAGGTAACATCTGGTTTCCCATACGTTGCAATAATCCGTCGAAACGCCGCATCAGTGACGTTCGCCATTGGCGCCAGTACAAAAAAGGGGCGCCTTAATTTGCCCCAAAACCCAAGTGTTGGTTTATCAGAAATATTAGACATCCTTCTTTTTAAAATTGAGCGCTGCTGAATTAATGCAATACCGAAGCCCTGTTGGTGTTGGGCCGTCATCAAAAACATGCCCCAAGTGTCCACCACACGTCGCACATTTTACTTCTGTTCGTGATGTCCCTAGGCTACCATCCTCACTCATGGCAATGTTTGCTTCATCAACCGGTTTATAGTAACTCGGCCAGCCGCTACCCGATTCAAATTTTGTATCAGACCCAAAAAGAGACGCACCACAAGCAGCGCAAAGATACGTACCATCTTCATCGTGCTTATAGTACTTTCCCGTAAACGGCGCTTCTGTTCCGCACTGTCGCAACACCGCATACTGCTCGGCAGAAAGTTTCTCTTTCCATTCAGCATCCGATAATTGTCCTGTTTTTATGGTGGAATCACTCATACAGGTGAAATCCTAACGAAGGCAACGATAAAAGTAAACCGACCGCGGCTCACCAACAACAACCGCTCAATGCTTTATATCCAAATACTGTTGGCGCTTTGTCTCCGGAAACCGCTCAATGGCGTAACGCAACATTGTCCGCGGCATCACTTTTGCGTAACGCTTTAAAAACGTTTCTTCTGTCGATAGTGAACGCTTACCCATCTCCCGCAGCATCCAGCCAACCGCCTTATGTATAAGGTCCTGTTTATCTTTGAGCAACATACCTGCAATACGTAGGGTCTGACTGTACTGACCTTTTCTAATAAAAAAGAAAGTCGCAAGTATGGCAATTCGCCTGTCCCAAAGATTTTTTGACTTTGCAAGCTTATACAAAATCACTGACGAATTTTCAAAGCAATGTGCGCCAAGAATTTTATCTGCCGATACATCAACCAAATCCCAGTTGTTAATGTACCGACGATTACGCACATAAAAACCAGCAATGCGCTGACGTACATGCGCATCTCCACACTCATACTGCCGAACTAGTACCAACAGGGCGAACAATCGTTCTTCATGCCAGGGAGATGTCAAAAATGTTTTTGTCTCTTGTGGAGACAGATTGGGAAAATTTTTAACAACTGTGCGAACCATCGGCACGGTAAGTCCTAAAAATGTATCTCCCTCGCCGTATTGCCCGACACCAGTTTTAAAAAAACGAGCAGACACGGTTGCCCTCTCCGAACTCTTTTGAGCTCGTAACTGGCGTCGAGCCACTATACCGTTCCGGCTTTTCATACTTTCTGATATTAAGAAAAGTTAACGCCCATAGCTGCCAAATCACGCATGAGATCTGGGACAGTAGTAAAGACTACTCCCTGCATACCAACAGCTCGCGCCCCTGTTACATTCACCGCACTGTCGTCAATGAGCACTATCCCTTCCGGCACGAGGCCTAACTTAGCAGCCGAATAAAGATACAGTTCTGGTTGGGGTTTAATAAGACCAATCTGCGAAGATATAAAGATTTCGTTAAAGTGATGACCGATATTTAAACGCCGTAAAATTCTTTCAGTAAGTTCATGTGAGGAATTAGTTAAAAGAGCGAGAGGATATCGAGGTCGCAGCAGCTGCAATAATTTTTCTACATCTTCATTTATGACTGCCGCCCGCTCTAGGCCATTCTTCACCTCAGCCTCTGACATATGCACTACTTTCGCTACTCGCGAAACATAGTCAGAAAAAGAAATTTGCCCAACGTCCGCCAGGCGGTTTAACCACACAATGAGCGGCCACATCGTTTCTATATGTGGAATAGTACTCTCAAACCAAGCACGTCGTTTTGATTGACAGAGTACACCGTAAAAATCAAACAAAAAACCAGCAACGGGCTGGAGCGGTACTACCGGTTCATTTACAACTATTTCTTCCTTTGTTATCTCTCTACCCGCTTTGCGCGTTACTGCCACCGAACGATCTATCCAAAGACGCAATTCGTCGTTATCATCCATCACCCTTTCTGGCAGTTGCCAGTACGGCATCAGTACGGTGCGGCCGTTCGCTTCGTAGGTAAACTGCGCACTCCCTTCATCTTTAAAATAAAAATCAGTAAATCTGTCTGCTTTAAAAAAAAGTTGTTCATCAGCAATGATGCCAAAAATAGTTCCTTCTTTATACAATCCATAACTGCCAAACATTGGACGCGATGAAATTCCTTCGATATTCCGAAGTAGGTCGTACATAACATAGTCGTGAAATGCGTTGCCATGAGTAACCATACGGCAATAGTACCGGAGCCTCAAAAGAAAAAATAGCGGCGCGGCCCCAGATGGAAGCCGCGCCTAAAACGATTTACCGCACAGGGTCTCAGTCGTACAGCCAGAGAACCTGGCAGATCGGCTTTCCTTTTGCCAGATGATGGGCCACGCAACCCATGAATCCGCAGGCGATGCACACCGCCACCAATGCCACCTTCATCCGCATCCGCTCCATCTCACCAACCTCCGCTGACAGAATTAGGACAGTTAGAAAATAAGTGAAAAAGAGATAATGGTCAATGTTGATTGAGTAACGGCGTTATGAGTTCTTCAACAACTCTTCTCCGTTCATGCCCTGGTGTATGGGCCGCTGCGACACATTTTTTTTGTATTTCAAGATCTTTTCCCCACAACACATTAGCTTCCGTCGTCATTCTGCTCGTTGCCCAATCCAAAAACTTCGCTCTTCCCACAAGCCACTCATCAATTGTTTTTGACCGTGCTTCAAGGGGAGTTTCCTTAAGCACAGCCGCACTCTCTGCAATCCATTTGTCCCACGATTTTGAAAAACCACCTATGTCCGCAATGGCAAGCGTCTTTTCTTCATAGGTTTCTGGCTTCACTTCGGCATTACCAAATGTGGTGCCGATTATTTCTCCCTGCAATAAAATTCTTTGATAAACCGAAAAGCCTTTTTGCTTGGCGTAGGCATCTGCCTGTACAGCCGCATACTCCTCATTGGTTAAGCCATCATTCGCATCACGCATAGTTCTGCCACTGTGACCAAAATCATGGAAAAGCGCGGCTACGCGTAATACGTCCGCGCGCCATGCTTCTAGATTCAGCTTCTTGAGTAATACTTCTAACCGGTCAGCCACTTCAGCAGCATGTTCGGCGTTATGATACGGATTCAATTCATCTTCATCGAATTGCTGTTGCATTGCCAAAATCTCTGCACGCATCTCTTTCATTTGCTCTGTCGAAAACTCACGCCCATCCATAGTAATGCCTTCTCGAGCAATATCCTCGCGTAATTCGCTAGAAATTATTCTCGCTGCATTTGGTGTAACCTCAGCCGGATTAGTAATGCTGCCCGATTCCCGTCGTTCCATGTTATTTCTGCATTCTCTCTTTAATGCGCGACGTATAGCGCGCAAGCTGCAAAGTAACGACAACGACAACGATGGTCACAAAAATTGCATAGAGCAGCTGTAAGCCGATGCCGTTCCCTGGCTCCGGAAAAAGACGTTCGAATATTAAATGAATGGCATCGTTCCAAGCCAACGCGGCGACTAAACCAAAGCCAGCTGTGGCAAGGGTGTTCACTTTCTCAAGCACTTCCACGAGGAGCGACAGTTGCTGCTTTTCTTCTTGTTCTAAGTTTTGCTGTATATCCATGCGGGTATTAAAATTTTAAAAACTGTTGCCAACGTAAATAAAGCTCTCTTGTTGCTACTAAATCTCGAGCGTTGTACTGGGCGATGTCTACAAACTTACCGGCTTTAAAATAAGGTGCCACATCTGCGCCGCTGATATTTTCTTTCGGGCTTTGAATACCAAATGCTCGGGTTGCGAGGTGCAGATTTGGCCGAGGACGAAAGGCGCCATAAAACGTCAGTTGATCTAAAAGGTCAACGTGCGTGGCCCCACGCTGCATTGACGTATAGCGATTTGATAATAAATCTTTTGTTGGGCGAATGCCATGCACGGCGGAACGTATTGCCATAAACGGCGCATCAAAACTGCGACCGTTAAACGAGATGAACTCTGCGTAGTGCATGGCACCATCCCAAAACCGTTGCAACATTTCCTTTTCGGTCACGGGTTTCAATATGCAATTCCCTTCGGTTTTTTCTTCTTGACTGCCACCAGGTGCTTGATAGTAAATAGTCCCTTGATTCTTTTCAACGTCTAACACACCAAGAACCACTATTTCTCCCGTGAACGGCGAGAGACCCATTCGCTCTTTCAATTGCCCGGTCAGTGCCTCTTGCTCCGTTTCATCCTCGGTAGAACGACGCACCCAGGCAGTAAGTGCTTCTTTGGTAGCGTCATCCAGTTCCTCAAAATCCTCACCCACTGTTTCAATATCAAAAACTAGCTTTGCCATAGTGTTCCTCGTTACTCAATTACCTGCCACCCGAATGGAACACGACACGGGCTTGGAAATACCACCTGCGCTTTGGTTGTTGGATTTATCGCTTTTGTCATCACTTGAATACACACTGGTGGCTGACCCGTTCGACCGTCAAACTTCCCGAGATATTGCAGCTGTCCGTTACTCAAGATGTAATAATCACTGGCTACGTTTGTTTCCGCATCAACAACTGCGGCGTCAAACGGATTGACGGTAAGTAGTCGACTTTCTTTGGTGTAGGCCAAGCCAGAACTTGAGGGTATTCCGTAGGCGACAATAGCTCCTGTTGAAGCGTCAATGATTGCGCTCATTTGGCAGCTCGTTCCGCACCCCCATGTCGCAACAGTATACGCACCAGCAAAATTGGGACCTGTCAGTGCGGCGCGTGTCAGTAGTGTACGAAATGCTTCCGCATCGGTGTTCGTTCCAAAATTAATTGACGCTGGTTCACCCGTAAACTCCCGCTCTACTGGAAAACTTTCCGCAGCCGGTGCGCCGGTCAATGGTTCGTTTCCGTTTTGACAAGGTGTGAATGCACAATCTTTACCACTGCGTCCTACGACAGACCCATCCGAACATAGTCTCGCTTCTGTAGTGCAAGCCGCTCCCGCATTCTCCTGCCAACCGAAAGAGATAAGTAGTCCTATAAGGATGGTGAAGGAAGTAAGTACTGAGAAAATCGCCGCCAGGTAGTAGCGTCGTTCACCTTTCTCTCGACTGAAGATGAGTACGTAAAGAATCTCAAGAATAGCGACGAGATTAACTACAAGCATCGCCGCAAACCAACCAAATTGTTTTTTCTGGCTAGCCCGCCACAACGCCCAACCCTTCCAGGGCAAAACCCAGATAATGCTAGCGATTATTACGATAACGCTTGCGCGAGAAATTGAATCTATCATATAGAAAACAACCAATACTATACGTACAGTGTGCTACACTTTTGGGCACTATGGCAACAGCACTATTTGGCGCAGGCTGCTTCTGGTGCACAGAAGCGGTGATGAAATCTCTGAAGGGTGTCACGGCTGTCCGGTCCGGCTATGCTGGTGGTGCATTAGAAAATCCTAGTTACGAAGCTGTTTCCACTGGCGCGACTGGTCACGCAGAGGTAGTTGAGGTGACGTTCGACCCAACGCTGCTCACCTATGAGCAGCTGCTCGAGGTATTCTTCGGAACGCACGACCCAACCCAAATGAATCGACAAGGAAACGACATTGGCACGCAATACCGCTCCGTTATCTACTACAGTGATGAATCGCAGCAAGTAATTGCCGAGGCAGTAAAAAAACGACTCCAGGAAGACAATACCTTTGGCGCACCAATTGTAACCGCTATTGAGCCAGCCGGAATATTTTATCCGGCAGAAAACTATCATCAAAACTATTACGCATTGAATCCCGGAAATCCCTACTGCCAAGCCATTATTAGCCCAAAAGTTGCGAAGCTTAGAAACAAATTTGCGCCACTGCTGAAAGACTAGCCACTATTCCTTAGCTCGTAACTGTTGCAGGTCTGCCAGTACCAATGCGGCATGCTCCGCCGCTTTCACATTCTCATATATCTTAGCAATGCTTCCGTCGGGCGCCAGTAGAACGCTAGAGCGAACGGTGCCAAGAAATTCTCGACCCATAAATTTTTTCGGCTGCCAAAAGCCGTATTCGGAAATAACGACGTGCTCAGTATCAGCCAGCAACCGAAACGGTAAGGCATACTTCTCAGCAAATTTCTTGTGACTGCTAACACTATCTTTACTGATGCCAAGTACCACGGCATCAACAGTTGAAAAACTAGGGAGTGCATCTCGAAACGTGCACGCTTCAGTTGTGCAACCCGGTGTGTCGTCTTTCGGATAAAAATACAAAAGCACCCATGACCCTTTATAATCCTTGAGCGACTGTTCTACGCCATCTTGGTCGAGCAAAGTGAATGCCGGAGCTAAAGCGCCAACCTGAAGTACCGACATACTAAAGCGACTGGAAGCGAATTGGTATTTCTAATGCGTCGTCGTGTTCGGGCAGTCCTGATGGATTATCCTTACGGAGTAGGAGTGAACCGCGATCACCATACGCAGGTCGCGTAAAGGTCACCGTTGCGGTAAACGGCACAAAATCTTCAGTCATCCACTCACCATCCGCCTGCGCAATGCCTTCGGCAATGATTACACCATCCGAATCAACCAGCACGACAGGGAACGAGGCTTCAAAAAACCACGTACCGCGCGCTTCGCCGGTAACAGTGAGTGGACTTCCAATAACGACGTTTGGTAATGGTGCCGTTAAACGAACAAGGTCCATCTTCTCTATGACGTTTCCAATATCTTCAGTGAAACCTTGACCTGCAATCGACCGACACTGGCGAGGATAACTTTCCATAACCGGGTTTCCTTCTGCCACGCACTCTTCAAATGTCGTTACAACGTTTGCCGTCGGTTGTGTTGGGGCTTTCGCAATCCGTAGTTTCACGACAAGTAAACCGGCAGCCACGGCGACTACCACACCGATTAAAGCTGCAATAAATCTTCTTACTATCATATGGTAAATACTATGACCGCGGTGGTAATGGAATAAACATGCTTGTGCGTCGCTTATACGCATCATACTCCTGATTGCCGACGTAGCTAGCCTCCAGCATTGGCACACCAGAAATCCGAAGGATGAGGAACGTAATGAGGAGCGGTCCTAAAATCGACAAAAACCACAACGGTGAAGCAGCAGTCATTAGCCACAGCCCCCACCACTGTGTAACTTCGCCAAAATAATTTGGGTGCCGACTGTAGTGCCAAAGTCCGTGCTGCATAACGCCACCAACCGTGACCCTACTCGCTAAAAATTTTTTAAGCTGCCAGTCGGCCACAGCTTCAAACACAAAACCAAAGACCCACAATAGCACTGCCACGAACACCAGCAGTACTGGCGGTCGGTAGCCAAACAAAAGAGCGATAGTTACCGGGAGTGAAACAATGAGGAGAAGTGCCCCCTGCAGTAAGAAAATTTGGCCGTAGCTCCGAGGCATGAACCACTTTCCCCAAGCCACGCGCCAGGCTGCGTACCGTTTGTCTTCTGGACTTCGTAACAAGCGAGAAAAAATATGGAGCGACAATCGAATTCCCCAAACGCTTACCAAAAGCAAAACTAACCAACTCAAACGTGAAGTACCGTTCACCACTATTCCTGTTATAGCCACAACGATAAAGCCGAGGCCCCAGGCCACGTCAGCACTGTCGTTTCGCTTAAAAATAAGCGACAGTCCAAAAGCTGCCGTCATAAAAACGAATATAGCGAGTGATGCGAGAGAAAAAGTTAAAAGAAAAATGCTCATACTGACCACCAACGACTTAAGCCTACGACACATACAGAAACGAGTACGGTAAGCACAGCACCCCAGATAAGATCCACGACAGTGACTATCACTGGCCAACCTTGAACGGTGGCTTGATTCGTTAGGTCGTACGTAGCATATGCCACGAGACCAAATAGACCACCTAGGAGCGCGATCTTGGGAAAGCTCCAACCATAGTGAAGTGCTGGCTGTATAACAAAAACAGCGACGCCAAGCGCATATAGTATGTAGAAAAATCCGGCTGCAATCCAATCAGGAGAATGGCGCATAAGTGACCCCAATCGAGGGGCATAAAATCGCGGTGCCATCACGCGGAGCCAGGTCGCATCAACGATTATTAGACTAGCGAGCGATAGCAAGTAAACGATAAAGTTACGGATCATACGACTAACTTTACTCGCTTACTACACCGTCAAAAGATTCGTTGTCTGCCTCCGCTTCAGCTTTTGTTTCGTGTACAACTTTATCGCGGTGATGTGGTGGTGCATAAATGGTGTAAAGGAACAACGATTCTAAAGTCGAGGTATTTATAACATTGTGCTTTGCCCCCGCTGGCACAACTACTGCATCGCCATCTGTAACCGTGTGTTCAACGCCGTCAATAACTACTTTCCCATTTCCTTTTTCAAACCTAAAAAACTGGTCCCCATCGCTATGTACTTCTTCACCAATTGCTTCACTTGGTTGAAGCACCATCAGCACAAGCTGCATGTGCTTGGTCGTATGGAGCACCTGACGAAATGATGTATTCTCCTGCGTAAGACGCTCTATGTGACCAATGTATCCTTTCATAGGAATAAATTAAATTATTTAACAAATGCCGCTACAAGGACGCCAGCCGTAACTAAAACTCCAGCGAACACATTGCCAACCGTTGGTCGCTCCCCTAAAAATAGAAAAGCTAAAAGTATGGTGAGAGCGACACTTAATTTATCAATCGGTGCTACGCGCGAAGCTTCACCCATTTGCAGTGCCTTATAGTAGAACAGCCATGACAAACCCGTGGCAATCGCCGAGAGCACAATAAACACATAGGTATGACGCGAGATTCGAAAAAGTTCACTACTATTCCCCTGCACAAATACAATTCCCCAAGCAAAAACCACGATAATGGCGGTGCGAATTGCCACCATCAAATTGCTATCAACCCCCTTAACGCCAATCTTCCCAAATATGGCAACAAGTGAGGCGAAAAAGGCTGACAAAATTGCATACGTTACCCACTGCATATTTTTATCCTATACCTTGCGTACAGTAGTAACAAGATAAATTGCGCCGTGCGGCAAGCCTAGGTATGCTATTCGCATGCGTATTCCTAAAAGACGAGGAGAAATTGAATCACAGCAAAAACGTGTATTTGATAACCACCTCACCCCTGAAAAAATTGCTCGCTTAGAGAAAGACCTGGAAGACCTGGAAAAAAACTTGCTGCCTCCGGCAGCAGCTGAACTCAGACGAACAGCCGAAATGGGTGACCTATCAGAAAACGCCGCCTACCAGCACGCCAAAGATACCCTACGCCGAATGAACAACCGTGTGCTCTCGCTCCGTGCTCGCATAAATAACGCCATACCCATTGCAGCTGGTCCAGACGCGTTTGGCAAAATTACTTTAGGAACAACAGTAACACTAAAACAGAATGGTCGAACCGTAACGTATCAACTGGTTGGCCCACAAGAAACAAAACCCTCGCAGGGTCGCATCTCTCATCATTCCCCTGTTGGTTCAGCACTCATTGGAAAAAAGAAAGGCGACACATTTAGTTTAAAAATTAACGACGCACAGATTACTTTTGAAATTCTGGAAGTCCGCTAAAAGGCTGTGCGGGGGTAAACGTTTTCACGTCGACCCCCGCACCTGCACTGTGTCAATGACTGCCTCCCGTCAGTTCATCGGCTAGTTGGAAACTACCATCTACTCACCCGGCGGCCGCAAATCGATTCGTTCTTCACCATCCGGCTGAAAAATGACCCTGCGGTCGCCCTCTTCGACTCGTCCGATCACGAACATCTCGTAGCCGGCCTTGGTGCCAACCTGGATCGTTCGAACGGCCTCAGAACGGGGAACGAATGTCAGCCATCCGATTCCCCAGTTGAAGGTCGTCAGCAGATCTTCACGACTGACACCGAGCTCAGCCATGAAACGGAACAACGGTGGCACATCATCACACCAGGTGTGGATTCGATAATTGAACAGCCGAGAATCTGCAGCCGCCTTGGCGACCCCACCACCTGTTACCGGCAGAAACTTGTGCACGTCGATTTCGGCGTCGAGCAGCGCCTCCACCAAGGCGACATACGACCGGGTCGGAATGAGCGCCTCTGCACCGAGCGTTTCACCGTTTGGCAGTTTGGTAAGGAACCCTTCCGGTAAGGCCATACCTCGTTTGATGAGAAGCGAAGCACCGTTTGCGTGACCGCCGGATGAAGTCGCGCCGATGATGACGTCACCCACGGCAAGCTTCTTCCCAGTGATGTAACGCCGTTCCGGATCGATGACGATCCCAGTAACACATGCACTGAAGGTCGGCGCGCTTACCACCGGCGGTTCTGCTTTGATGAGATACTTGTACGCTGGGGATTCTCCAGCAGCCAACGCCATTCCAAGCATTTGGCAGGCATCAAAGAACCCGCCAATCAAGGCCTCTGCGCGAAATGAATCCGCAAACCAGGCATCGTCACCAGCAGCGATTTCATCCAATCCGACGACCGGCATATAGCCATGAGCAACGACATCGTTGGCACTCATGAGCACGGCGTCAACACCAATTCCGCTGAAGTACTTTGTATCGCCAGTCAGCGAGTACATCAGCTCGGCAATCCACTCCTTATTACCAAGACCTTCCAGCGTCTTGCCCCACCGGTGCGGTCTGCCGCCTCGATACTCATACGAGGCGGCGTGCGCGTCTGACTCGACGAACACATGCCGAGCATTCGGGAACGTCAGGGTTTGACGCCCCATCTGCTTGATCATCGCTTTCCAGTTCCGAATATTCCCGTAATCAACGCCCGCTTTGGCGTATTCGCCATGTGACTTATCGGTCATGACTTTCTCCTTGCCAACAAACTTGAAGCTATTCCCCACCAAAGCGGCGGGTACATTTTTTTAATGACCACGAAACAATTTTCCTGGAACGAATGCACCTTATTAGAAAAGTAAGCCAAAAGCAAGGAACGAAAAGGGGGTGTACGGTTGCTCAGTTGAGCCTTCCGCACACCCCACTTTCACTTGTCCTGTCGGTCCTCCGCCGACTAGAACGAAATGTTGAACTCTGCCGGAGCCTCCTTCCGATCAGGCGGCGGTGGCAGTTCACCGTTGGCAACACGATGTAATGCGGCCTGCATACCCTTGAAACCGCTATAGGCTCTACCGGCGATTTCGTCGATCACGACCGTTTGCCCCGGCAACTCCGTAATCGAAAGTTCCGCCGCTCGCAACCCTTCGCTGCCGAGTTCGCCAAGTGCCACACCAATCACCCGTTGCTCCCTACCGGCATCGTGCACCAGTGTCTCAACCACCCCCGGCAAAGCGAACGCCTTACCACCAGCTGCGATGATAGTGTCAGCACCATCACAGTTTGAAGCGACGAACTGCCGAAGTGCATCGTGATTCCGGTGACAACTCACCACATGAACGTCAAGCCTCGCGAAGTCGTTTACCGCATCCGCCTGGCTCAGCGCCGCGCGCACGCTCTCGAGATCGGACCTGCTACCCAGCAGAACGGCGACACGTTGCTTCACCGATGGTACCCGTACCTTCATGTAGTCATTGAGGTACCCCTCCACGCGCTGTTCGGTGAGGCGCCAGAAGATGTAGCGATAGGCCTGCGCGGTTGCCTTCAGAATCCTCTGCGGCACCTTAATGCCATGCACTCGCGCAATGTGTTCTGCCGTTAGCGGCCCTTTCACCCCTACCCTGCTTCCCCAGTTGCGAACCAATTGCTTGTCGAAACTGGCTGGCGACGTTCGCACCATCTGCCGCTGACTCACCTGCCACGCCGAATACGCCCAGTAGCGACTCGAGTCCGGCGTCAAGACCTCGTCAGCAAGTACCACCCTACCATCGTCATCGCGCCCGAACTCGAACTTGGTGTCGGCGATGACGATGCCTCGCGATGCGGCGTATGCCCTCGCAAAGCCGTAGATGCCGAGTGTCGAAAGCGCAGCCATAGGATGCCCGCCAGTGACAGTAACGGCGTTGATATGCTCATCATGTCCCGCCTCAGCCTTGGTGGTCGGTGTGAAGAGTGGGAATGGCAACTCGTCACCATCCTGTAGCCCGGCGGGTAACCGCTGGCCACACACCGCACGCGTTGTTTGATACGCTTCGAGGCCAGTGCCCGTTAAATTGCCACGGGCGATGTACTCGATTGGGTCCATGTCGACACGACGTACCACGACGGCCCGAGACTGGAGCTCAACGTCGCCACGCAACGGTTCAGGCAAAAGCGAATCAACCTGTGAACCGACCGCAACGAGATGCGTCTTCGTCTCGAGCTCAGCTTCGAGCAGCCGCATCCAGAATACGGTCATCACGTTCAGGATGGTCCCCTTGCCGGGCACCATCGCATTCAGGATGATGTCGAAAATGCTGATTGCATCTGTGACAACAATCAGCAGAAATCCTCTTCCTATATCGTAGACGTCGCGGGTCTTCCCACGACTGACGAGTTTCAATCCTTTAAGCACAGGCCATGCGGCCCGCGCTGGTGACAGTACAGCCATCGTTATACTCCTACCTACGTTATTCCCCGCCATGTGGCGAGTACATTTCAATGACCAAGTGACCGATGAATGATTCAAGAACGAATGCACCTTACTGAAATCGACCCAAAAAAGCAAAGTAAATCTTGTTGAATATTCGTTACTTCAAAATCACCAAACTTTTTAAAAAATCTTTATACGTATCCTCTGAAATCGTAGGATTCTTTGCGACAACATAATACCGACGAAAACCCGAGCCTGTCGTAACGTCTGTGACAATATGCCGCTCGTTCCGCCATAGTGGCTGAAAAGGGAAATCTGTCGCACTGTCTTTTTTCTCAATGTCATAACGCCGGGCGCTATATTGCTCCGCGCCGACAACTGTATTTTCTTTAGAATGCACCATAACCGTACTCAGTGTCTGGAAAGAATCAGCATCAAAAAAGCGAATAAAGAAAAGTGACCGTTCACGAGCCGTACCACTGCCACTGAGAGAAAAAACATTCAACGCTTTTATTTGCGGCACATACTCAACCTCAGCACCGCGAGGTAACCAAAATTGAATAGGAAACTCCTCCCCGTCACGCTCACTCTTTTGGTCAAACATTCTACCCTGTTCTTCAAGCACCACACCGTTGTCTGTGAAAAAATCTGTTGGGTTTATCCAGCTAGCAACACGTGAGGCAATCTTTTCATACCCCTGTAACCGCACATCTTCGCCACTATAAAGCCCGAAATGCAAATGCTTACGCTCGCCATCCGTGGCAGTACTTCCCCCTTGTCCAAGAACGCCAACGCGCGACCCTGCAGCAACAACGTCTCCAACCTGCAGTTTTGTGTTCGCTAAATCCAAATGACCATAGAGCGCATTCACTTCGCCAGTCGGAAGCGTGTGCCGAATGATAACTAAGCCACCATATCCAGATATGTGCTCCGCACGGCGAACTGTTCCTTCGGCGATTGACACGACCGGCACATCATCCGTAACATCTGTAAATTCTATGTCGTCAGCTACATGATAACCGGTAAATCGATCTTCAATATACTCACCAAATGATTTAAATGTTCGCCGACTGAGATAGCCGTCTACCGGAAAATAAATTGTTTGAACAGTTCCTAATTTTTCTTCTTTATCACTGACCTCTTGTTCTGTTTGTACTGCTATTGGTTGCTCAATTGACATTGAAAAATATCTTGATCCAAACGAATACACGCCACTCAATAATAAAGCGAGCACGAACACTATACTAACAATCTTGGCAGAGCTGAGGTGCATATATAAAGTATAACAGAACAATCAATGCTAGACTTACAGCATGCATTTTTCTAAAAAAGTGGTTACCGGACTATTTGGCTTCATTGCCCTATGTGCGCTGCTCGCCGTAGCAGCAATAGTAAGGTTTCAAAATTTTTCACCAGTCGCCAAAGAGATCGACGTACCGTTCACGAGTCAAGCACCAGAAGGCAAATGGCAAGAGCCATGGCAAAATGCTTGTGAGGAAGCTTCGATTGTCATGATTCAAAACTTTTACAAAGACGAGGGGCTGACGGTTGAAAAAGCACGCCAACAAATACTTGCTGTCTTTCAATTGAAAAAAGACACTGCCCCCGCATCAAAAGACGAATCACTTGAGCGCATCGCAGAAATTATTAATAGCGGTGACCTTATTTGGAAAGCGCGTGTAGTGAACGACCCCAGTCTAGAGGACATCAAAACTGAGCTAACGAGTAATCACCCAATTATTGCTCCCGTTTATGCCCCGCTGCTTAACAACCCAAACTATACCGGTAGCGGCCCAGACTATCATGTTATTGTCATCACTGGTTACGACGACGCAACCAACGAATTTATTACCAACGACCCAGGTACTGAAGCAGGTAAAAACTACCGCTATGCATACGATGTTCTCCTTTCAGCTTTGCACGATTACCTTGCAAACAAAGAGTATACTGCTGGCCCTAAACGCGTCTTGTTTACCGAACCACGCTAACGCACCAAGAACCTCAACTCAGGTACGCTTTCTCCATTAACTCGTCCGCTCTGAGCTCGGTGGTACTACTTGCAAACAGTAATTCACCTTCTACGTTTTCAATCACTATAAAAGAGGGAACGGCACATGTTCCCTCTTTTTGATTTCCTTATAGTTCTTCCCCTCGTTGTTCCCAGATGTGCCCTGGGTTATAGTCGACTACTGCCGACGTTTCGATGCACTCGTCGGCGCAGGATACTTCGGTACCCTAGGAATGCCGGGAATCGGCACCCCCGTAGCGACATCGACGAGTTGGGCATCGCGCCACCCGAGCGACGCGACAGTGCAGCCGATTGCGTTCGCAGCCAAACGCTTGAGAGAGCGACGGATCGCCACTTGCGGCCTTCCTTTGACCATTCCAGTTCCTCCTTCTCTGTGTTGGCGTAACTCAACAATTCCTTGCTAAACGGTTAGGCTCGACAAACTGTTGTCAGTGTTATCGCACCAAATTGCCGTCGCAATGAGCTTTCCGCAACCGATTGTTCGAACACGACCAGAAAAACCACCATCTACTTGCGGCAACGTATCGGTGACGATAATCTGCTGCACAGGCGCAGCAGCAATTCTCTCGACGGCAGGGCCGGAGAATATACCGTGCGTCGCACAAGCATACACCGACGCTGCTCCAGCTTCGCACAATGCGACCGCCGCATGACGCAGAGTCCCGCACGTGTCGAACATATCGTCAACGACGATGCAGGCATATCCACGAACATCACCGATAACCGTTGCCTCACCAAGTTCGCCAGTTGTTGGGTCGCGGCGTTTGTGAACGATAGCCATTGGAGTTTTAAGCCGTTTAGCGAACACGTCTGCCTGCTTGACGCCACCAATGTCAGCCGCGACGAACACCAACGGCTTACCACCAGTGTCGAGCTTTGAGATCACACCAACGAACTCCTCCGTCGGGAAAAGCACGTCTGAAGGAATATCGAAAAAACCTTGCAACTGCGAAAAGTGAGGATGAACGAGAACCACGTGTCGTGGTTGCGAAACACCCATTGCGGCTTCGATCTCACGAGCCACAAGCTTTGCCGTAATCGGCGTACGTGGCTGATCCTTACGGTCTTGTCGTCCGTACCCAAAGTACGGAATGACTGCAGTCAACCGTCCTGCCGAAGCAAGGTTGGCTGCCTGAAGGAGCAACTTCATCGCCATCAAGTTACCAGGAGCATTCGTTGACTGGATGACGTACGTATCTCGCCCACGAACATTGCCATCTAGTCGCAGTGTTGATTCACCGTCTGTGAACGCTCTCCACGTAACCGGCACCGACACCACGTCGTGGCCGTATCGCCGACGAAGCTCTGTGGTGATATCCTCCACCAGGGTTTCTGCCACGTTGGGTCCAAAAATCAAAATGGATTCCATCTCAAATCTCCTTCTGGTTCTCTGCAGTTCGTATTTCCATCTCTTTTTGCAAGAGCTGGATACCCTAAGCGGCAAAAAGCTACCCAGAATACCCAACTCTTACATTGTCAAAGAGCACCTCATCTTGTTCTAAAAACTATCGAACGTCAATAAATTTAAAAAGGAAGAATTTTATTCATATACCATTGACAAATGAATAAAATTAGTGTAAAAAATTGGGTTCGTTCTGTACCGATTAACAGGAGGGAGCAAGGACGAACATTCACTGCTCTTTCCAAAGAAAAGCCAGGGAGGAAATACCATGGCCAGTTTGTTTTCATTGGCGCGGCTGCTGGCTGCGCTCGTCGTCGTATTCACGTTCACGGCAACGGCATCGCCTGCGCAGATGGTCGAGCCGTTCTACCAGCCGGCGGTGGAGATCCAGGGCAAAAACAACTTCGATCTCTGCAAGGTGACGGGTGCCGAGATCGAGTGCAACACGGAGAACCAACCTGAGATGACCGACGGCCTCTACCGGCTTTCGGTGGCCAGCCAGGTGCTCCGCATCTGGAACGTCGTCAGGGGGAGAAACATCGTCGGGAGTGAATGCTGGAAGGTGGTTTCATCCGCCGACACCTTCTCGCTCATCGACCTGGACAGCAGTGGCCTTGTGTCCAACTGCGAAGGGTTTGACTACGAGGTTGGATGGAAGGACCCCGGAAACCCCCTCGTCAAGATCAACTGGGTCCCGAGACCCCTACCGAGAAACACGCCCATCCTCGTCAGCGACCGCTACGAGGAGAACAAAGTCGTTTTTCTCTCGTACGGACAAATTGTCGACGGGAAAATGGCCTGGACGGTGAACGTCGACGACATCGAGAAACGGTTCTTCGCGGTCCCACGACCGCTGGACACCGTCAAGGCGGCAGGCGACGACTTGAACACAGGTATCAGAGCGGCGCTCGACCAGAGCGGCCTGACCGAACAGCTTCAGAGGCTGCAATCGTCTCTGACCGCTGTATCGGAGGAAGAGGACCTGCCGGAGGAGCAATGGAAGTTGGCACTGCACCACGTATCGTGGCCCATGCACTGGGCATGGGAGTTCTACGTCACGAGTCCGAATCCAATCCGGCTACTGCTGCGAGAACAGGCCGCCGCCATCCTCGTGCGGATGGCAAAGGAGATGCAAATCTCGAACGAGGTCGTGGGGCGATACCTCACAAACCTCACGTGGGATGAGGTCGCCGCCACCGACCCCACCCTTCTCGAGATCAATGAGTTCCGGCTGGTAGTGGAGGAGGCCGACGAACTGTTCCAGAAGCGGGCTGGCATGAACCGAGACGACGCCTACGCCCGCCTTTGGTGGCGGCGGAGAGGCAAAGATGTTTTCGAAACCTTCAGGACCACGTTCCTGAAGACCTACCCCCCAAAGTAGGAGACCCCGGGGGGCAAGTTCGACGGGGCGGGAAGATCATCGCATCTTCCCGCCCCTCGTCAATTTTAAAATCTTTTTATACGCTCAACACTTTAACAATTTTACCTTCTAAATTTTTAATGTCTTTCCAGCTGCCAACGTACTGCAAATTTTCTGAATTCTTTTCTTGTGCGTCTCCGACTCCTTTGCTGATTCTACCCAATCAATAAAATCTCTACGTTGATTCGAAGTAAGCTCGTGCCACTTAGCCTTCGCCTTTGCACTCGCCCCAACAACCCTATATAAATCCATTGGCACAAGCGCATAGCAGCAAGGGCGACGCTTCCCGGACATAAGCATGTCTGGAACTCGCTCGATTCGGCGCTGCCGCGTCTCTGGCTGTTTGGCTGAAACAATCCAGCTAATAAAGTCTCTGCGAGCGATTGGTGTGAGATTTTCCCAAAGCCTTCCTACCTTAGGAGTAGCCGCAAGGGCTTTCCGAAGATCAGCAGGTACTTTGGTCTCCGATGCTTTTTTAACCGATTTAGAAATTATTATTTTCATTGTTGCTCTACATTTTTTACTACCGTTGCCGCAATAACTAGCATGCGCTTGAGATTAAAAGCTGGGCATTTGATACATTCCGATTCATGATGCGCACGCTTCCTCAACAGCTCTTCGTAGCAAGGCAACGTATTCGGGATTTCCTTTATTATTTCGAACGGAGGCCCAAATAACACCTGGGCTTGTCAAAGTTACACAGAATACCCCACCAGGCCGCAACTCGCCGCCCATTTCTTTATTGAAAAAATAATCTCGCCGATTATCTGCTATTTCATTTCCCAAGACTGCACAAATGGATCGGCACACTCGCCAAAGGCGGTCCGGGTCATCAATTCGTATTTCAGCTACATTACCCTCGTCGCGAAATGAAAACTCACCCGAAGAACTCGCTTCAGTTCTTTCTCTTTCCGTATTCATATCACCATCAGCAACTGACGGCTCGTGACCTTCAGAAAAATTTTCTTCCTTACCGTTTGGCATATCTAATGTAGATTTGTAGTGGCACAAAATATTTTTACCAAAACTCCGAATCGCGGACGATATCAGAACCTGTTACGCAGCTTTATGTATATCCAGATAGTTAACGGCAGTGAAATAGTTAATAAGCTATCATTTGCACTATCGACCCAATTTAAATGCGAACCGTATGCTGTTGCGTCACGAAAATCCATCACTTCCATTAGCAAAGCGAAAACAGCTGGCGCGATCAAGGACTTCGCTGAGGAAAGCTTAATCTTAAAGACCTTTGCTGCCCCCAAATAGACAAAAATACCCAAGAGGAAATGAAAGCCATTTTTAGATAATCCAACCGTGTCAATCAAGAATATTTTAAACGATTGATACGGCGCCATGCGTAGAGGGTAACAAAAAACACCTGCTAGTAACAGACGTCCTTTGATAGCTCCGGGGGTGGGACTCTCCTACAAATCGCTTCGGTTTCCACCTCAGCGTTCGCAGGCCGCCGCTCGCGGTTCGCCTCGGCGGCAATCCTCGTCGAACATCGCTGCGCGCTTCTCGCCCCAACGCGAATGAAGCAGTTCATTCGCTCCCCCTTCTCTTTGTCGTATTCTCTCCAAAGCTCCGGGGGTGGGACTCGGTCACAACTCTCGTCGGCTTCCGCCTCCTTGGTCGCGACCCCGCCTCACGGTCTTCGTCGTCAGCAGTACTCCTCAGACATCGTTCCGGCTTTCTCGCCCCAACGCGAATGAAGCAGTTCATTCGCTCCCCCTTCTCTTTGTCGTATTCTCTCCAAAGCTCCGGGGGTGGGACTCGAACCCACGACCAATGCGTTAACAGCGCACTGCTCTACCGCTGAGCTACCCCGGAGCTTTACCGAGAATACATTTTTTAAAAAATCACCCTCTGATAGGTAATGAAGCCAATCATACACGACCCTCCAAAATATTCAACACTCTAATTAACAAAGCTTATACGAAAACTGTACATGCCCATACTACAGAGGCCATCCAACGTTCCTTTAGCTTGACTGGCCGAAATCTGAATATCTTTTTCACCTGTCGAGGGTAACGTCGCTTCGTAGCCTAAGGACGGTATAACAAGACTGGCCGAGCAATCGTACGTACCATTTGTCTTCATACGCAGCGTCGTAGGAATACCAGCCTTTGCTGTTACCTGCCGTGGCGAGTAACCTCCCCGGGCCAATATGGTAATGCGCTGACTACCATCTTCGAGAACTGTCACGGCGTCTCCAGTAGTTGCCACATCTACGTTATTGTCCGGCACAGCAAACCATAGTACCGCCATTATTAAAGCAGCCCCCATACCAACGCCAAAGACAAGAATAAAACCTCTCATATTTTCCTAAAAAATGTTTACTGGCTGCACAAATCCTAACACAGCTAGTGCATTATAAACATTAAAGAGCGCCAGTATAATTACCAGAAGACCGGCTGCTTTAAAAAAGATACCGCGCCAAGACCTATTACGCACCTCAAATGCTCCAAACGAAAGTAACAGGAGTACTGGCAACGTTCCAAGGGTAAATATGAACATAGTAAGCGCACCGGTTATGAAGCTTCCTGTTGAAAGCGCATATAGCTGCATTGACTGCGTAAATCCACAGGGTAAGAAAAATGTTGCGGCACCAATAAAGAATGGTGCAGCTGCACCGCCACTCCCTTGAGTAGAAAGTCGCTTGTGCAGCGTGCTTGGTAAACGCGGTAACAACCGACTTGCCGCAGGCATTATCTCAAGAAGACTAAGGCCCAGTAGGAACATAACAACACCAACAGCAATACTTATGCCCGCAGTCCAACTGGTGGCTATTTGAAACGTGCTACCCGCAATACCAATAAGCCCACCCAAAATAAAGAAGCCCACAAGTCGACCTACATGGAATGCAGCATGTGGTCGCCAACTCTTCCCGCTCTGCGCATACGTTGACGACAACGTGAGGACCAAGCCGCCAACAATAGCAAGGCATGTAGATAGTGAAGCAACAATACCCACAAGAAATGCGGTGAGGTAACTCATTCCAGTGCCGCCTAAAATGTTACCGATGCCCATTTTCTGTAGCGCGAGAAATCCCGCAACTATCAAAAAAGCAATAATCCCGCCAATTGCAAAATCTCGCCACAGCACGGCTTTCAACGGAACAACACCGAGTTCAGTTATGGTGTAGCCGTGATGCTTTACACCTTCCGTAAAACGCTCGGCAAGTTCGTTGTCGCTTTGTTCAAATTCACCAGTTACGGTAACTGATTGCTTCGCAAGATTAGTATCAACCGCCGCCACACCTGGCATTGCCTTCAGCGTATCGTTAATAACTACAACGCACGACGCACAGTGCATACCGTGAACGGAAAAAGTTTTTGTGGTAGATGCCATAGTTTATAAACGTATTAATTTCAAGCGTAGGGAGTTACCTAATACAGACACACTAGAGAACGCCATAGCAAACCCAGCGAAAACCGGTGAAAGCAGCCACCCAAACACTGGATAAAAGAGACCAGCCGCGAGCGGTATACCAATGACATTGTACGCGAATGCCCAGAAAAGATTTTGCCGAATGGTTCTCATAGTACGGCGCGATAACAGAATAGCTTTGGCAACTTTCGTTATGTCGCCATGAAGCAACGTTACATCGCTTGCCTCAATAGAAACATCTGTGCCGGTTGCCATGGCAATTCCAACGTTCGCCTGCGCAAGCGCCGGCGCGTCGTTCACGCCATCTCCAGCAACCGCCACAATCGCACCTTTCGCTTGCCATTCACGCACCAACGTCAGTTTATCTGCTGGAAGTAATCCAGCAATAATATTTTCTGGCTCAATGCCCACCGCAGCCGCCACAAATTTTGCCGACATAACATGATCTCCTGTAGCCATAATCACATTGACACCAAGGTGTTGCAGCTCTTGAACTGCCTGTTTCGCACCGGCCTTCACTTCATCTCCCACAGCAATGACACCCAGAATTTGCTGCTTCGCTACGAGCACCACAGCGGTCGCACCTTGGTTAGCAATTACAGTAAGTTCCGCTGGCACAGGAAGAGTGAGTTTTGTGAGTAGTGCTGGGCCACCTATGTAATACACTTCACCAGCAATATCACCCCTCACACCAACACCCGGCATATTTTCAAAATTACTCACGAGTACTTTTGTTACGTGTTTTGCTTCTGCCGCAGCCACAATGCTTGTGGCAATGGGATGCTCAGACAACGATTCAAGAGCGGCTGCATACGAGAGTACTTCGTCCTCACTATGACCTCCCAAAGGAATCACACTTGTCACGCGAGGTTTACCTTCGGTGAGCGTGCCAGTCTTATCAATGACGAGTGTTGTTACTTTGTGTAATCGTTCCAATACTTCTGCGTTCTTAATTAAAATGCCATCTTGCGCCGCCTTTCCTACCCCCACAATAATTGCTGTTGGTGTCGCTAAACCCAAGGCGCAAGGACAGGCAATGACCAGTACGCCAACAAAACACGTCAAGCCAAGTGAAAGGGCGGTAGCAAAAGGCAAATACTGTGGCCCAACGGTAAGCCAAAGACCTAAAGTTACAAAAGAAATTCCAATAACGGTCGGTACAAATACTTGAGAGATGGCATCTGCCAAACGCTGAATTGGCGCACGCGATCCTTGCGCCGCTGCTACTAGCTTCACAATACTTGCCAGCAAGGTTTCCTCACCAACGCCTGTGGCTGTGAATGTAAAATTACCAGTTGTGTTTACCGTTCCCGCCACGACGTTTTCACCAACACGCTTCTCTACTGGCATAGGTTCACCGGTCACCATTGCTTCGTCAACGTATGAACTACCAGACAGTACCGTACCGTCAACCGGTATACGCATGCCCGGCTTAATCATAATAATGTCGCCATGTTTTACTTGGTCAACTGCTAGCTCTTGCTCGACGCCATCACGCACGACGAGCGCCGTCTTGACCTGCAGTCCGAGCAAGGCGCGAATGGCATCTCCAGTTCTACGCTTGGCGTTCGCCTCTAAATACTTGCCGAGCGTAATAAGGCCAATGACCACGACGACAACATCATAATAACTGTGGGTCACGTCTATGTATGGTGCGAGCTGCTGCTCAAAAGCAGCGATAATAAAGCTATATGCAAAAGCCGTCATCGTGCCTATGCCAACGAGCGTATCCATATTGGCAACACCGTGGCGCAAAAATACCCATACGCCTTTTATATACTGGTCACCAACCAAAAAGAGAGCCACCGTGGCGAGCACTGGCATAAGATGGTGCATAAACTCTTCTGCCGCAACTGGCAATTCAGGAATAACCGCAAATGGATACACCAAAAATTCCAGTACCATTATAAAAACACTAATGACCACAAGCGGAATAGCGACCACAACTTTGTGGCGAAGCGTCGTAAGCTCGTCAGCTTTCATATCAGCACCGGCGTGATGTTCCATTGCCGCATCTTGAGTCGCAAACGAATAGCCAAGTGGCGCAATTTCTTTAGACAGGTCGGCTATAGTTGTCGCCTTTTCGTCATAAGTAATTTCCGCAGACTCCATAGCGTAATTAACCGCGACGGTACCAACGCCAGGCTTATTTTTAATGGCCTTTTCAATATTAAACGCACAGGATGCGCAATGCATACCAACAACACGAAGCGTTTCTGAGCGCATATTAGCGTCGTTTTAATTTATAAACTCGAAGTATTTCACGCTTCGCTTTCTCCACTTGCCCAGACTGCACCTGCTTTATGGCACAAGATCCAAGATGATTTTCGAGCAAAATATCTTCTACGTTCGACAACGCCTGCTTCACAGCAGACGTTTGCGTAATTACATCAATACAATACGTGCCATCTGCAACCATAGTTTGCAGACCACGAATTTGACCTTCAATTATCTTCAGCCGACGAACAAGTTTTTTAGTATTGGATGATTCCATACCGACACTATATACCCCCCTGGGGGTATGTCAAGCGATGGAATGACTAGGCAGTTTCTTCTGCATACGTTACTATGGCGCAACTATGTTATTTCATCTTGCCATAATTCTTCTCGCGAGCTCCGGCTTTGCCATTGCACTTTATGTCTACCGGCACAAACATGGCCCAGTACCACTGCTTTGCCCCATAACGAAACACAAGTGCGAGACCGTGGTGCACAGTCGATATTCAAAATTATTCGGTATTCCACTTGAGTTCCTGGGTATGGCCTACTATGGCTTTACCGCAGTAGCACATATAGTGGCTATTATTAGTGGCCTTGAAAGCACGCTGCTCATCACTGCAACGTTCATCCTTTCACTATTTGCCTTTTGCTTCTCGCTCTATCTCACTGCCATTCAGGCTTTCATTTTACGTGAATGGTGCACGTGGTGTTTACTGTCTGCCAGCATTTGCACAGCTATCGCGCTCCTTGCGCTAAAAATGCTTCTTTAAAACTTGACGTTATACAGCTGTTGTCGGTAGTGTAGCGACGTCGCACCCAGTTCAAAACATAGGGTGCAGGAGGATACAGTGAAATCGAAAAGTGAAGACGCAGAACTCGAACGAGAGCTAGCGCGACGATGGCGAGAAAATCGTGATCTCGCCGCCCGAAACGAGCTCGTTGAAAGGAACCTATGGTTCGCACGGTGGTCTGCCAGAATTACGAACATGGGTCGCCAACTGACAGCTGAGGAGCGAGAGCAAATCGCATACTGCAGCCTCGTTGAAGCCACCATACGCTTCGACGAACGGAAAGGCGGAAATTTTCGAGGGTACGCTAGTTGGTACATACTCGGCGCCTTAAATAGTGCCAACGCTACAGCAAATACTGCTGTTCACTACCCCAGCTATCTCTACGCTGCGTCCAAGCGCATCAAAGCAGCCACGTTGATTCTCGAAGTTGCGTTAGGGAGGAAACCAACACGAGATGAAATTATGAAGCACGCTGATGTAACTGGTGCCGCTATTGATGCCGCATCAGAGCCGGTGCTTCCGAAACGTGGACGATCGCTCGATGCACCGCTAATGACCGAGGATGGCGAAAGTCGCACACTTCACGACGTTATGGCTGCTGGTGCACCAGCGCCAGAAACGATACGAATGGCAAAAGGTGAACTTGTCGACGTTACGCTTCGACTAGAGCAGTTCGTCGCCGACGTTTACCGTGCTGACGCCAGGGGGCGCAAGGCACTGCGAGAACGAAATGCTTCGTTCCTCATCGATCGTCACGGCATCTGGAATGACGATGGAATAGCCTTGGAAGAAGTCGGCAAGAAACACGGCGTCTCTCGTCAAATGGTCAACCAGACAATCAAGCGGCTTTGGCGCTGCTTGCAAACTGCAAACGCCGTGTACACAGAAGCATGGCTGGAGAACATCCTCCGGCAGAAACGAGCGCTAGAAATACTACTTGAAAACGAGCAGTAAAACAGACAGGACCCGGAGGCCCCTGTCTGTTTTCACGTTCAAATACTTTTCGTTAGTAATCTCTAAGCCGATCGATGAGTTCGTGCTTCTTAATTTTTTCCAAAGCTTTAGCCTCAATTTGTCGAATACGCTCTCTGGTAACACCGAACTCACTCCCCACTTCTTCCAGGGTATGAGCTACGCCGTCTTCCAAACCAAACCGCATCTCTAAAATTTTCTGCTCTCGCGGCGTCAGCTCTTGAATAATATTTTTCACGTAGTCTTTCAATAGCTGCAGCGCCGCCGCCCTATCGGGCGTAACGTTCTTCACGTCCTCAATGAAGTCTTCCAAAGTTGAATCTTCATCATCTTCGCCGACAGACGTTTCTAGTGAAATCGTGTCCTGAGAAATTTTCATGATGTGCCGAATTTTCTCTAACGTCTCCCCCATTTCAGCCGCGATTTCTTCAGGGTACGGCTCACGACCTAAGTCTTGAATGAGTTGCCGTTCAATTTGCTGAAATTTATTAATTGTCTCAACCATGTGCACGGGAATACGAATGGTTCGAGATTGATCAGCCAAAGCGCGGGTAATGGCTTGGCGAATCCACCACGTCGCGTACGTTGAAAATTTAAAACCTTTGCGGTACTCAAATTTCTCCACGGCACGAAACAAACCAATGTTGCCTTCTTGAATGAGGTCCAAAAGTGAAAGTCGTTTACCAGTGAACTTCTTCGCAATAGAAACGACCAATCGAAGGTTTGCTTCAATCAGTTTCTTCTTCGCTTCCTCGTCGCCCCGCTCTTTCCGCTTGGCGAGGGATATTTCTTCCTCAGCGTGAAGGAGCGGCACCTTACCAATCTCACGAAGATACATTTGAATTGAGTCCGCGGAAATATCCGTCAAATCCAACCGTCGCTTGTCAGATGACGACCCCATGCGCTGCGCCATTTCAGTCTTCTTGGCAGCACTATGCATGTCGAGAATGCCGGTGCCGGTGCTAATGTTTTGAATACCAATGTCTTCCAGGGTATCCAAAAATTCTTCATAACGATCCAGATATTCTTCGACCTCAGGAAACGTATACAGTACTTCAGTTTCGGTCACGAATCCTCGTGACCGTCCTTTTGTCAGCAGTGTCTGAATACGTAATTCATCTGCCTGCACCTTAACTGCTCGTTCAGCCGTTTTTACGCCAGCAGTTTTTGGTTGAACGATTTTCTTCAAAGGCTTCTTAGGCGCTTTCAGCGATGCCTTTTTAACAACCTTCTTCAATTTCTTAACTGCCTTTATTGGTTTCTTCACCTTCTTCACTATCTTCTTGGTCATGCTTATGATTCTAGATGCGTAAGAGAAGAGCTGACTCTTTGAAACTCAGTAAGTAAATCGTTCAGCGTCTGCTCATCTTTGTCTGGCAGACGTTCTAAGGCGGCAATCCGTCGAGCAAGCTCTTCAGACCGTTCGCGTAAAAAATGACGCTTCAACAAACGAACCGCCTCGGTTATATCGCGGCGAATTGCATCTGGCTCTCCGTCGCCCATGGAGTGATCGAAAAGGAGCGATAAAACGTCGAGTTGCTCAGCGAGGGCGGCGCCACCCTGTAACTCGGCAAGATATTTTGCAAATGATTGTCCAAGCCAAATAATAGGCTGGTTGCTATTCGTAGTATAGAAGAGGGTCATCTCCTTGTACAGCGTCTGCACGACTTCGTCTAAATACTCGGGTGCCAGGACGTCAAAGGCATAGCTCGACAGCTCTGGTGCGGCAATAATACCGGCCAATAGTCGTTCCGACAGTCGCCGTTTTGGATCAGCCGCTGCTTTTGGTTGCGCATGAGTAGCGAACTGCGGTCTGTCTCGCACGGTCTTCGCTTGCCGCAGCTCGGCGGTAAGTTCGGCATCTGAAACACCGACTCGTTGAGCAAGCTCCTGACGATAATGCGCCACCACGACCGAATCAGGTATACGTTTTAGTAACGCCATGAACTCGGCAATCACCGCTCGCTTTTCGTTTACATCCCGCAAATCACGAAGTGTCGTGGCTCGCTCCATGAGGTCATCGAGGAACGGGCGCGCCGCTGCTGTTGCAGCAACCCATAGTTGCGGGTTGTCTCGTATGCACTCATCGGGATCTTTGTATGCTGAGCCGTCGCTTCGTTTAGGTAGCACTATCCGAAGTACGTCTAGTCCACCCTCAAGTGCCGTAATTACACCTCGCAAGCTCGCCGACTCCCCTGCCACGTCACTATCAAACGCAAAAGCCACCCGATTCGTATAGCGCTTAAGCAGGCGCACGTGTTCTGCGGTTAGTGCCGTACCCGACGCCGCAATCACATGCCGAATACCGGCCTGATGCGATGTTACAACGTCCACGTTTCCCTCAACGATAACCGCCACCTGCTGCTGCCGAATGGCTTGCTTCGCTTGATCCAAGCCATAGAGCACCTCACCTTTTTTATATAATAAGGTTTCGGGTGTGTTCACGTATTTTGCCTCGGTCACCCCAGTTTCACTTACCTCTGTGCCTGGTAAAATTCTCCCGGTGGCACCAACCACTTGCCCATGAGCATTCATGAGCGGGAACATAATGCGATTACGAAAGCGGTCATAGACGCTGCGACCAGCCGCTGCCGCTTTTCGCACAGCGACGCCAGCGCTTACCATATCTCCCTTGCTCACTCCTTGCGAAGCTAGATAGCTTGTCAAAGCGTCCCAACTGTTTACGGCAAATCCTAAGTGCCACTCACGAATAGTGTTTGGTAAAATATGTCGCTCATTTTGCAAATACTCACGGGCTGTTCGCGCTTCAGCTGCGTCCCACAGTTGCTGCTGCCAAAACGCAACGCTCATCGCCATCACCCGACCAATCCGCTCGCGTTCGGTTCGGCGTTCTGGCGCTTCTGTCTTAACAACAACGCCAGCTTTCACACCAAGGAGTCGCAAGGCATCAGGAAACTCCAAGCCTTCCAGTTTCATAATGAACGAGAACATATCGCCCCCTTCGCCGCAGCCAAAACAGTGCCAAATCTGCTTCGGCTTACTCACCATGAATGACGGCGTCTTTTCTTCATGAAACGGGCAACGCCCCCGCCAATTTGCCCCAGCCGGCTTTAGAGGAATGTACTCCGAAAGTACGTCCACTATGTCGAGTCTCGATTTTATTTCTTCGACTGGAGTCATACTCGCAATTTACTTGGCGGCTCGGCTTGTGGCAAGGTGTCGTCTGGCACCCTTAACGTCACGGGCAATTTGGTTAATCAAAGCCTGACGACTAGTGAAACGGGTCAAATTTCGTAAACGAACAACTAGCTTCACCCGAAGCCATCTGCCATAAATTTGAGATTGAAAACCAATCAGGTGAACTTCCAGCTTCTCATCCACTCCAATGACAACCGCCGCCATGTACGTCTTATTACCAATGGTTGCCCACCCAGCGTACACACCTTTCGGCACGTTGTGATTCCGAAAGTAGTGTGTACTGAGGTTGGCCGTCGGATAACCCAATGTTCGACCCGTGTGGGCGCCATGAATAACGAATCCTCGTACGTCTGACAATATTTTTTGAGAAATGCGGGGCATATAAGGCGAAGCGTAGCCGTCTACGCTTGACGGGTCAATCCACATGGTATAATGCTGTCTTGCGATGTTTCTGGTTTTTTAAGCAATGTATGGAAATAACAGCCGTAGAAAATACCCCCATAGCCCCAAAAAGTACTCGTCCACGACGAAAAAAGGTTGCGGCAGTAACTCCCGAACACCGATACCTCGTTACCGGCGGTGCTGGGTTTATTGGTAGCCACGTTGTCGACGCGCTCCTCAGCACTGGTGCCGAGGTGGTAGTGCTTGATGATTTTTCTTCTGGTAAGCCAGAAAACCTCGAGCAGCATAAAAAAAATTCAAAATTGACGATTGTCGAGCAAAGCATTACGTCTGACCTTTCAAAAGTTATCCCACCAAACCGCTTTGACGCGGTCTTCCACTTGGCGGCTATACCACGAGTTCGTGAATCTATTGAACACCCCGAAGTAACAAACGAGATAAACGTCGGCGGTACGCTGCACATGCTCGAAGCATGCCGCAATGCCAACGTTAAACGATTCATTTTTTCTTCCAGTGCCGCAGTCTACGGCAGCCCCGTCACCTTACCAACACCCGAAGTAGCCGCCATTGACCCACTCTCTCCGTATGCCCTCCAAAAACGGGTGGGTGAACTCTACTGCACGTTGTATCAAAAACTCTATGGGCTAGAAACCGTCGTCCTCCGCTACTTCAACGTCTATGGCCCACGAATGGACGCATCGAGCGACTACGCTGGTCTCATTCCAAAATTCATTGAACTGCTGCACAGTAATACCTCCCCTATTATTTACGGCGACGGCAATCAAACGCGCGATTTTATTTTTGTACGCGACGTCGCTGCCGCCAATATAGCGGCACTTACCGCACCAATCGAAAAGTGCGACATGCCTATTAACGTTGGTACTGGCAAACCAATATCGGTTAATGATTTTGTTACTCTGCTTCGTGAACTCACCAGTGCATCAGTCGAGCCAACCTTCGGCCCAGCCATTACCGAACCACGGAAAAGTCAGGCCAATATTGACCGCCTCGAGCAAGTGCTCGGCATCACCCCCACCATCTCGCTTCGCGACGGCCTTGCAGAAATACTACTCGAACACACGAACAAATCTTAGTCTCGGAGTAATTGCAAAATTTCCGGCACAGCCGCTTCAGCGGCGTCAGCGCCTTGCTCCATAATTTGTCGCCCCACTTCACTCGTAAAATACTTTCCCCACGTTTTTAAACCGGCGTACACAATACTTGGCGCAATTACCACATCGGCATTTCTCACCGCCTGTTCAGCTAGCCAGTGACGCATAATATCGAGCGTCCGAGTGCTGACACCCGTCAATTTTAAATCACCATTTGCCAAGCGATCAGTTTGTGGTGGTAAAACGTTTAAGTTGATGGCCACCACAATGTCCGCCCCCATGCTACGCACCAGGTCGCTCGGCACTGGGTCAGATATACCGCCATCCACCAGCAGTTGACCTTCATACAGCACTGGCTGAAAAAAAGTTGGGATAGCAATGCTGGCTCGAACTGCTGGCGCTAATTTCCCCTCACGAAACACCACCGGCATACCGGTTCGTAAATCGGTGGCGACCACCGCCAGCGGCGCCCGCAGTGCAGAAAAATCGCTGTCTGCCAAAAATAAGGTGAGCAGTTTTTCTACTTTTCTACCTTTCACTAAACCGCCTTTCAGTGTCGGCTCAAAAAGAGCCTTCATTTTTTCTCTCCGCTTCCCAACCGTGTCGTCAATTAACCGATCAATGTCTTGATATAACGCGTAGTGCGCACCCACCCAAGCGCCAACCGAGCTGCCGGCGAAAAAATCCATTGGTATGCCGTGTTTCAAAAATGTCCGAATAACGCCGACGTGCGCCATGCCGCGAACGCCTCCACTACCCAGTGCCAGGCCAACTGTTTTTCTTTGTGTTGTCATACCTACACTATAGCGGACGAGATGTCCTTTTGTCTTTAAAAATTACTAAACTGCCACGCCGACCGCTTTAAGGTGCGCCAAAGCACCGTATAAGCCGGCTTCGTCGCCTAAGGCCGCCCGCTTAATTTCCGGCGTTGTAAAAGCTGTCTGCAGTACAGCAACGCGCGACACAAGTCGTTCGAAGGGTAATTTTTCACTGCACCCAATACCCCCACCGATTACCAAAATATTTGGCGACCAATGCACGACTGTACTCACTAACCCAAGAGCAAAATCATCTGCCACACTATTCCAGACCACTACGTCAGTAATATCTTTAGCCGGCATACCATAACGACGCGCCAGTGACGCGCCAGAAATTATTTCCGATAATCGCACAACCGTGTCTCCACTGGTAATGAGTTGATACCCCGGCTCAAAACCAGAGGCTGTTTCATCGAGCTTACCATTCGTCACACGCGCCCCACCTAAACCGGTGCTTAAGGTAATGTAGCCAACAATGCGCTTACCTTTGCCGGCGCCATACACCGCTTCACCGAGCGCGGCCATTGCGGCGTCATTTTCTAAATACACCGGGACGCCAAAAACTCCTTTCAAGCCATCCAAAATTGATTCGTTGTCCCACAACGGTATGTGCTTATTTACCCGCATTGTTCCAGTGTGACGGTTCAATGCCCTCACCCCGGCTGCCACCGCCACAATCACGCTATCACCAACGAGTGCCCTAGCTGCCTCGGAAATTTTTTGCAGAGCTTCTTTATAATCCTGAGGAGTCGGTAATACAACAATTTTTTGCAACGCAGTTGTGTCGTTCGCTGCAGCGATACGAATGTTGGTGCCGCCAATATCAAGTACTAGGTACATTACGACTCAATAAGACGCTTAAATGTTTCTACCATAGGGACCTGCTCAGTTTCGGCACCAATCGTCGTACCATAGTGCCATGACGTCCAATCAGCAATGAGCAAGTTTGAAAATGTACGTTGCCAAAAAGTCTCACCCACAATCGGCACGACACTAGTCCCTACACCACGCTCATCATAAAGGGCTTTGCAAACATCCATGCGCCGCTTTATTTTCGGATGATCTGTACTGTCACTGAGGAAAACTACATGAAATGGCTCTTTGAGACTTACAGCAGCAGGAGCCACGTCAAAGCCAGTCATTTCATTGTGGTTAAGCTCTGGCAACACATTCATGAACGCCGGAATCTTTGCGTTTTCATTAAATTTAATTTTCCAAATATTTGCGATCGCCCGGTTGGTATTCGAGGCGTAAATAAGCGGCACTTTGCCGCGAATAATTTTCGCCAATGCTTCACCCTGCTTCTGAGCCGCTGCTACATCGAGTATAGTCGCAAGTGTGGCCGTCTCGGCCAACCCTGCTTCATCCCCAAGCAACACCAACAACCCTCGTAAATTATAACCAAGCCCAATCCGCGGCTGTATGCCAACGTCTGGTAACACCACATGGGCGACACCGTCCGCAGTGGCGCGACGGATAAGTTCCCCACCAACTGCTACAGCCGCTAGTAGCAATCCACGACGCTTCGCTAATTCGTACGCATCGAGTACTTCCTCGGTATTTCCAGAATATGATGAGGCGATTATCAATGTGTCGGCTTCCTCATCTTCACGGATAAACGGCAAACCGTAGTCGCTATGTATGATGATGTGCCGTTCGGGATAGCAAGCAGAAAGTACATCAGCCGCCAAGTGTGAACCACCCATGCCGCAAACCACAATGCGTTTTATTTGTGACATATTCACACTACCAACAACAACTGGCTGAAAATTGAACTGCTCAGGAAAATTTTGAAGGGCATGTTCCATCGACATATATTTTTTTACTTGAGGACTTGTAAGGCTTTCGCAAACGCTAATAACTCATCAAGAAACTGGTCGGCTTGTTTTTCAAATGCTGGTTCAAGTAACTTACCGTCAACTTCAGAAAAAATGGTGCTCACTGGCCCAACATTGAGGTCTCGTCGCATGGCTATAAGCCCCAGTATCTTTAACACCGGCAGTAGTGCCGCGAGCGCCCGGGTGCCGCCATAGATGCCCGAAGAAACGCCGACTAAACCAACTGGTTTATTTCTATACTCATCATAGCAAATATCAAGCATCCGCTTGAGGCTTCCCGGATACCCCCGATTGTACTCAGGCACAACGAGTAGTAGCGCATCCGCTGTGGTAATGGTCGCCACATAGTCCGGGTTATGCACTTTCAAATCTTCACCTTCGTCAGTCATGGGTAGCGTTAAGTTGCGTGGGTCAACGAAGGTCGTACGCACCCCACGAGCAACGAGCTTTGCGTGCAAGTATCGTGCGATGTGCTCACTCTGTCGACCTTGGCGAACAGTGCCAAGGAGCACAGGAATAGAAAGCGGTGAAGTCATGAAGCGAGTATACCAGGGGGCTTACGCTAGAGATAGCGAAGAATTTGGTTATAGTTAAACATGCCAAAAATGCGGAAAAGAAATGAAGTCCACTCTGAAAAACTATTGAATAAAATAAGGAAACCAAGCAGCACCAAAAATCCTCCCGCTATTTTTGAAGCAATCGCGGTAAACTTACTAATCGAGCGCAACCACGGCGTTACGGAACTAAAAAGGAGAGCAACCAAAAGAAATGGCACGCCAAGACCAGCGGCGAAAACGGCTAGTAACATACCGCCCTCCCATAGCGAACCAACGTTTGAGGCGAGTAGCAAAATAGAAGCAAGAATAGGGCCAATGCAGGGCGTCCAACCAAAAGCGAATGTTGCGCCGAATACAAACGAGGAAAGCGGTGTACCTGGGTGTAGCCACGCCGGTAATGCCGGATGCCATGACCGTTCAAAAAGCATTATTCGTCCACCAAACACACCCATGATTGCAAGACCAAAGAGCACAATCATCGCCCCACCGAGGCGCGCCAGTGGTATTCGATAATGAACGAGCGCCCCACCACCCAAACCAAACAACGTGCCAAGCAGCACAAAAACAGTGCTAAAACCAATAACGTAAAAAAGCCCATTCAAAAAAATACGTCGCCGAACGAACGGCGCCCGCAGCGGATCTGCCATGTCGCCAAAAGAAACACCACCAATAAACGCGAGGTACGCCGGAACGAGTGGCAAGGTACAAGGTGCAAGGAAGGTAATGAAACCTGCAATGAAGGCAGGAAGTAACAGTGCGGTCGTCGACAGCATAGGCTTACCGCTTTCGTCGTTCGTCCGTAACAATTACGCCGTCCTTCATGGTGATAATGCGGTCTGCGTAACGCGCATACTCATCCTCGTGCGTCACCATAATTATCGTTTGACCAGCTTCGTGCAAGGTGCGAAAAACTTCCATCACCACGTGCCCGTTGTCGGTGTCGAGGTTCGCTGTTGGTTCATCGGCAAACAAAATGTGAGGGTTATGCGCGATGGCGCGAGCAATCGAAACGCGCTGTTGTTGACCACCAGAAAGTTGGCTTGGTAAATTCTGCTGCTTATCCGCTAAACCAATTCGCTCTAAGGCGGTAACTCCTTTTTGCATTGCTTCGGCAAAAGGCACGCCAGCCATAAGAATTGGTAAGGCCACATTTTCGGCAGCCGTTAACTCTGGCAGCAAGGCGTAATCTTGAAACACGTACCCGAGCGAACGTAATCGCACTGACGTTTTTTCAGCAACGTCCAAGGTAGACGTATCAACAGCATCTAAGAATATTTGACCCGACGTCGGCTCATCGAGGAGTGAAAGCTGATACATCAACGTCGACTTACCGGCACCCGACGGGCCAATGATGGCTACGAATTCACCATCGGCAATCTCTAAGGTTATTTTTTTTAAAACCTTCACCTCAAGTTCACCTTCCCCAAATGTTTTTGTTAGTTCTATTGCCCGAATCATAGTGTTAGCGACCAAGAATAGCGTCTAAAGTATTTCGGCGGACAATGAGTCTAGCCGGAATATAGCCAGCCGCCAACGTAACAGCCAGCAAAATAGCGATGCGCAATGCGGCTCCTTCTGGTGTGGCCACGAGAATGCCGTCAGAAAATGGAAAGTTAATGGGGTGCGCCGCAAAGTATGGCTTTAAAAAACCAAACGTCACCGCAATACCCACCACCGAACCAACCATGCCATAGAAAAATGCTTGAAACACATATGAGAGTTGAATAGCCTGCGGGCTAATACCGATACCCTTCATAATACCGATATACTTCCTTCGAGTAATGGCGTTAATGAAGATGACAATAAAGATGGTGATGGAAGCAACTACGAGCGCTATGGAAGAGAGCGCGTTACCCAGAACACCCATAGTGGTTTCAATGTCACGAAGAAAAGACGGAATAGCATCTTCGTACGTTTGGATAAGCGCATCATGTTCACCCATAAACCCCTGTAACTCGCTTACAAGCGCCGGTGCCTCGGCGTAGTCCATACGAATGGCTATTTCTTGCACCTGTTCTTTGTTTACCGGCAGCATTCGTTTCAGCTCTGGATCGGTGACGAAAAATCTCGTTGATATTTCATCAACCTTACTTTTCACAATGCCGCGCACGGTAAATTCTTGCGATACCTTTTCCCCGCCGGCTGTCGTCAGGCTCACCCGTACCCGGCTACCAACGTCAACGTCGTCGAGCAAATCAAGCCCTGGAATATTAGCGTCCGCAAACGAAGAATATTTCCGCAACATGTTGGCACCAACTAAGATGCCACCTTCTTGACCATCAACCAACATGTTCCCTTTCACAAGAAACCGAGAAAAACCGGTAACTGATTCTTCATCTTTGACGTTGAGCCCAACCAACCGAACGCTAATACGATTTGGTCGTTCTCCGTTCCGCGGTAAGTCAGTCAACGTACCAAGCACCTGAACGCCAGAGGTATGCCGAACAGACATTGCCTTCACGTCTGGGTGAGCAGCAATATAGTTAACAAGCGCCGGTGAATTTTCAATAAAGTTTCTCCCTGGTGAAGCAGTAATCATTATTTCTCCCGAATACCCATCACGAAACTGTTGAAAGGAACCACTAATAAGCCCGATGAGGAGCCCTGACACCACCACCAAGTTCAGAAACGTCAGCACCATAATAAATATGATGAGACCAGTCGTGGCGCGGCTAGAGCGTTTTAATGTGCGGTATGCCAAAAACCATCCCACGCGAACGGTCTGCACAAATTGACGACGACGTTCTTTAAAACTCATACCTTTCGCAACGCAAATTGTCGAAGTGCGGCAACCTGTTCAACCTCTATATGAACGACCGGTCGTTTTTCAGTCATGAGTTGGATAGCCGCGTCAACACTCATGCCGGTACGCACCAAATACGCCGCCACCATTGTGGGCCCGCGGCCATGGCCCCATCGGCAATGCACCAGTACCTTGTGACCGAGCTCGATGACTTTCGTCATATACGCCACCCCCACTTCAAGCTGATCAATGGTTGGGGGCAACATGTCTGGGACTGGCAACCACAGATAAAACGAAACGCCAAACGGCATATCAACGTGGTCTTCCTCTAACGACAAATCTGCAGTAATGCCCTCTTTTAGTAATGGCTCAGCAAAACGAATTTGGCAGCACGCATTGCTGCCAATGTATATATTGTCAGTGATTTTGCTAAATTCCAGCGTAACTGGCTGTTCGTCAGGTTTCATAGTGCAGAGTGTGTGAAGGATAGCCTTAGAAACACTAGAAATCAACGTGTTGTATGTCTCGTTTTTCCTTCTGTACGAAAGGAAGTGACAAATGTTCAAAAACAGAAGCGAATAGTAGGGCGAAGAGCGTCGGAACATACTGCGCCACATTCGTTCGAAGATCTGGTGCGGCCGCTACTTGCCAAACAGTAAATGTAACATATAAGCCTGCCACCACAGCGTACACGGCCAAAATATGTCGGTTCATGAGTAGAATGATGCTGGCCAACGTAAAAACAAGCGCGGTCATGGCTGTATAGACGTGCGTAACAACATCGCGATACGGCATAGCGGCTAGGCTGCCAGTGAGCGCAAGGTCGTCTGCAAAAGCACCAATGCCAACCATGGCGGCACGCGCACCTGCAACCGCAAAAATGATGACAAAACTAAACCGCATTATTTGAGCGGCTACTTTAAAAAATAATTGTTGCGGATGCTTCGTCATTGGTTTTTATTTTGGAGAAACTCCTTATCCCCCGTTCAACCGCCAAACTGCATAGGACAGGTATGACGCAAAAGACGCCCACAGAAAGTACGGCGCGAGTAACGTTGCGGCAAATCTTGAATGCTTTGAGATAAGAATGATGAGGACGAGCACAGACAAGCTCAGCAGCATGGCAACATCAACCGCCCGTGCCAAATTATGCTGGCCAAAAAACACTGCGCTCCACAAAATGTTGAGTAGCGCATTCACAACGTAGGCACCGGTGATGAGTGCGAGCGTTCTGTCTCTTGGAAAATGTTGCCACACCAAAATCGCCGAAAGGGCGGTCAGAATATAAATAGCAGTCCAGGCCACGCCAATTGCCTGCCCAGGTGGCGTCCACGATGGCAACGTGAGCGTGGCATACCAAGGCATTCCATCACTCGTTATCAAGCTGCCTAAGGCAGCAACAAAGAACGTAGCAAGCGGAATGACAACGTAATACCAACCAAATTTTTTAACTGACATGCATTAAATATAGCACCACAACGTAGCTGCGACAACAGAAAGGGAATGTTTTCGCAACCTAAAATCGTGGGGCGATCTCTAAAGAGTGTCGTCTTGAAACAACGCTTCTCGTGCTAGCTCAACTTGCCAGGGGCGGTAGGAATCGAATCGCCCCAGAGAGAAATTGAAGAAAACAAAAAAGTGCGAACAAAAATAAATAAACGTCCTGATTCATTGATTGAAATCTACTTTATGGTTTGTCTCAAACGTACTCAGACATAGTCAAAGCTAATCCACTTTAGTCACTTTTTGGGCAGCAGTTGGGCAGCAACTGGGGAGGTGATGATTAACGGTATATGAGACCCAAACTTATTATTCAAATATAATAGGTTTAATTTGCTTACCTTAGAATGAGTAGCCCAACGAAGCACATTGATCTTTAACAATTGAAATTACATTATCCAAACCATCAAGATTGTTTTTTATATAGTTAATCGATCCACGATATTGACCATACTTTAATGTAAGTTTGGCAATATCGTCTAAAACATAATAATAGGCATGTTGCCGTGTAGCCATAGTGGCAATGACACTGGGACACATTTGTTCTGGCGAATTAAAGGCAGTCTCTAATAAACTATTTCTCATATCATCTCCATTTTGGACATCCAATCTATAGTTAATGAGAATCTGGTCATTATTATTTTGCGGGTAAATATCGACTGGTTTTTCGTTCATAATTTCCTCCTGATCCTCAACTTTCTGTTGTAATTGCGGTCTAGTTTCTTCAATGCTTTTTTCTTTTTTAATTGTTACTTCTTGTTGTCTTTCAATTGAACTCTGCTCATTAATTTCAGCAGCGTAATAAAATCCGCCCAAAATAATACTGGATAGTAGTATGGCTGCTGGTAAGATTAATTTATTCATAAACTCCCCTCAGGTATCTTAGTCAAATCAGTATTCGTGATGCCCAGGCTCAAGAATCGCATTATCTGATAAGCAACACCCCCATCTTTCATATATATTCTACGACACTTATCTGGGTGGACATACCAAGCTTCGCCATGCTGTTGAACCTGCAGAAGAATTTTACCTTTTAATTTATTAGCGGTTGAGTTAGCGTTACAAACGCTCGTGCTATCTTTCATCGCTTGCTCACTACCCACAGTCGGAATTTTGCCCAAATCAGTATCTGTAATTCCTAGGCCAAATGACCGCATCATTTGATAAGCCACTGAACCATCCTGCATATAGTAGCGCAATCCTGTGTCTGGATGTATATACCACGCTTCCCCATGCTGCTGCACCTGGAGGACAATATAACCTAGCAGCCTGGCCAATAACGACTTAGTGCTAGGCGTTACCACAGGAGTGCCTTGAGTCGGTGCTGTCACCTGACTTGAAGGCGTTGTTGGAATGCTTTGTTCGGGGCTCGGATTTTTAGGAACAGAACGACCGTCATTTGTGACATGTAGACTATTTTCACCCGTACCATATTCATTACCAGTCGGAGAAACTAGACGGAAAGAATACGTCCCCGTCGGCAGGCTTGCTGGAATAACTACCGAGAACTTATCGGCCGCCAATGGTGCGATACTCGACCAAGAAATTGGAGAGTCAGTCGTACTACCACCTGGTGTCCCTTGCCCGGAAATACGCAGCGTATAATCCGAAGAAAAATTTTTGATGGTAACTACCACCGGAGTACCTGCAAATGCTTCGTTAGGGCTGACAGACACAATGGAGCCAGAGGTGGATTGATTGCCAATAGCTTTGTATGCGTTTACTCTCCCTCCGATCTGACCCGCAAAACCAAGATTAACATTATCGATATTATCAGCCGTTCCAATAACACGATTCATTATTTCCCAGTTTTTCATTTTGGGAGTCGTCCCTTTCACCATAGCGGCTACACCCGCAACGATGGGGCTCGAATAAGAAGTCCCGTCCTCCTGGCTGTAAAATGAACCGCTATTAAAACTGGGAACTGATGCTCCAACTATACCCACTCCGGGCGCAGAAATATTGATACAATTACTGCCATGGTTTGACCAACCCGTGCGTACCCTACCATTTGTTTGCACGTCTGTATTATCGAGCGCCCCTACACCAAGCGCCAATTGTGACCCATTGTTGTTGCAGACTGGGCTCTGGGGTGTAAAATTAAGGTTCTCACCATTATTAGCTTGCAAATCCCCGTTCCCTCCCGCAACCACCACTACCTTCCCGTGATCAAAAGCATATTGAATTGCGGGCGTCAGAGAATCGGTGTAACCAATGGTGCCGCGACTACCCAGACTGATATTTATTACATCCGCACCATTGTCAGCAGCGTAGCGAATGCCTGCCGCCAGAGATTGAAAGGAAGAGTTTCCTTGAACATCACTCACGATAACAGGCATAATGCGAATGTTCATCTTTGAAGCATTGCCCATCACCCCGCGACCGGTGGTCGCCAAAACCGTGCTTGCGACCAACGTACCGTGACTGCCCTTAGGATCCACTCGGGATGAATTATCGACAAAATTATAGCCCAACACATCATCGATGTACCCATTATGATCGTCATCGATTCCGTTACCCACCACCTCACCAGGATTACGCCATATATAGGGTGAAAGATCCGGATGATTAATATAGACACCATCATCGATGACGGCCACTACTACGGGGGCAGTGCCCACAGTCTGCCAGGCTTGGGGTGCAGATATCTGGTCTAAATATTCAAAAAGTCCGAAGGTTGTGCTTGTTCCGGCTGAACTGCTTACCTTTATTTTTTTTGCCACGCCTACCCCCTGCGATGCGATGACCGTAATTGATCGGTCGCTCCAGTTGATAACCGAGGCACCCGAATCATCGAAGAGCACCTGACCCGATGTGGGCCCAAAACCGTAACCATTAATCACGACCTGTTCATTTTGCTTGGGCACTAACGGAGACACTGAAACGATCACGGGCTGAATCTGATAACTAATTCGAGCCTTCTCTTGTGCATAGGTTTCGCTATAACAATAGTCTCCCCCATAGCAGACCTGCCGCGAGCCTTGGTTGTAGACGATAATGTCCCCGATTGGGTTGAGATCCGAAGGAATGGGGATAGTTATTTTGGTGGAAGTCCATAACCATTTTACGCTTGAACTACTAAAGCTGGTGCTAAGGAAACAATGATTAGTATCGTTGAAGCAAACGGAACTGTATGACGATAGTGTATCAAAATTCTCCCCCGAACTCGCATAAATGGAAACGGTCTGATCAATCACTGAGAATGGATTTTTTGAAAGCGTTGCAGCACTCGCCCCAAAAGGAAGAATGATGAAAACTGCTAAACAGGCGCTGATGAATGTTCTTTTCATAATGAAATCGTATAAATCACATTGTAACCGTACCCTTCTCGTGCCTCGTGGTCAATCAAGGCAACGCTGGATGAATCGCCAAAATGAGAAATTGAAGAATGTAAATAAGTACGAACAAAAATATACAAAAGTCCTAATTCACTAACCATAAATGACTTGGGTAAAATTGTTACGCTTATTAATTATACTTCGCTCAATAAATTTGGATTGGTTATTCGTTGGTATTGCACGACATGAGTAAAAGATATTGTATAGATCGGGGTGTAACACTGCCCGTAATAAAACCCAAAAGATGCTGAGGGGTTATAATCTTGTGCGGAAACCATCCATGGCTATTTTGTTCATTGAATATCTGCAACCTACCACCGTGGCCTTCTTCGTCTGAATAATTTGTCGCTCCGATCCTTATTTTTCCATGCAGCAAAGCATACTCTATGCCCGTGTAAACTCCATTTGATCTGCTTGAACTAGAAGGTTCTCGACCAGCACTATCACTAGACCATTCTTTAAGGGCATCTATATTTATAGTATCTCTTAAATCATATGAAATATTCCAATACTGTTTCTTTATAAATGCAAATAATTCATCCAAAGAAATATGAGAACCTTCGTTGCGCAACAATTGAGTATATATATGCTTACATTCGACACCATTTATTTCAGAGTTTGGATTGGGCTGTGAAGAGGTCGAGGTTTGAAGATAAAGACCATAACCCTTTATTTTTAAATTAAGAGAATTATAAACATTTTCTATTCTACTTATATCAAGCCCCTTGGCCTCAAAGAAATTTAAAAACAGTTTTTGCCAATCGAGAATGCTTCTTTCTGATTCTCTTAATATTTCTTCGTCAGATTTATGTTGTGTTGGTATATAATCAGAAAAGCCAAATACCAGCCTTTTTATATTTAATCTTGCACCAATTCTCCACAGATTTATAGCATCATCAATCTCACCGGCAATACCGAATAGCAATTTCTCTTGAGCGGGGCTTATATCGCGATGATGCTTTACGGTATTTCTTAATTCTTCCGCGATCTTAATAAGGGTGAAGTACTTCTCCCATTTAGAAAAAACTGGCTTGAATAGTATTTGGTGTAACTGCAAAAGCTTAGTTAAATCTCCAAATTCAGCATATGAAATTAATTTTTCATACAGGATGGTGTTTCCTTGCGCTGTCTTATCTGCAATAGTTTTTTCTTGCATCTTTTTGATCCAATCGGGACCCAAACCGGCAACTTCAGTCCACAGAGGTCCGAATTTATCAGTCAATATATCATCCACAAGAACGCGCAAATTTTTCTCAATTTGTTCTAATGGATCGTGCGTCATTTTCTAATAATGTCAGAGAATATTTGAGTAATCTCTTCAACTTCCGATTTGAAGGAAGTATTCGCTAACCAGGAATTAAAATCATTCTCAATGAAATAGATAACATCTTGCAAGCTTTTCGTTCGTAATCCTAGATAATCTTCCAATTCGCCCCGTTTAAGATAATAGCGATTCTGAGCATATAAACTTTCTATCTGAACATTGAGGCTGGCTAAAGTTGATCGATCGTTTAAATTTATAAACTCAACAATCTCTCTGCAGGGCAAGTGTCTTATCGTTAAGTAATCAATAAGATCCCTCAAACTAGACAAGAGATTTGGGTCATTTTTTTCGAGATATTTTTTCAAATTTTCTAATAAAATTATTCGATCCTTACTGTTTTTTTGCAAAAAAACACCACTATCAATTCCCTTAAAGGCCTGTTGTCTAAAATTATTTTTATATTTCTCTAACTCTGAATTACTTAGCAGACCTGACTCAATAATATTATCCCAGTCGCCAATAAAGAAGGTCATTACGTCAAATTTTTGTAAAAAATCAAACCATAGCTCCTTTGCGCCCTTCCCTTTTATTGCAAGAAATTCGATATTATCATCTCCTCTATTCTGCTTTTGTAAGTGCTCATAAAATCTTCGGTAAAAAAATTCATCGGACTCGCCTTCGACAAGTACAACTTTTTTAGAAAAGAAAATTTTTGAGCTATTAGTATAATTTAATATTCTGACCAATTCTTGGTCAGAAGCTGCTATGGGAGGATGGGATACGTGCGTGAAGTGAGTAGCCTTACTAAATCTGAAGACATTATTAATTGTTTCTCGTGATACAAAAATTGGAGAATGAGTCGCCAGAATAAACTGCATGTCATTATCGAGGGCTACTTTTTCAATTAACAACATGTACTGCTCTTGAATTTGTGGATGTAGATGAAGTTCCGGTTCATCAATAATGAGCAGACCATTACTTAAATCGTATCCAAATATGCTGAAGAAAAAATGCAGGACACTCTTTTGTCCAGCGCTCAATTCTTCAACTTCGATTCTCTTTTGATCCCTGAGGTCAATAAAAAAAATTTGATGAACGATATCGTGAGGATTCTTCTTTACAATATTCAATTCTAATTGAAGAGGGAGTTGCTTTAATAAATTGTTAATATTCGTCAGCAACGGCTCCTCTTTTATTTTTTTTGATACTCCTTCAGCGTTTAACTGTTCTGAAAAAAGGAGCTGAGAATGTCGATATGATAAAATCTTTTTTACCATCTCGAAAACTAGTGGTTCCGCAACATCGGCGCTCTTAGTATTTTCTTCTTTTCGTTTGTTCTCAACATCCCTGATGGCATTAACAAGATAACCACTAAGACTATAAGAGTTAGAAAAACTATTATAGTTACGGTAGCAACCTATTAAAACGAAGCTTGTTTTAAGCTCTGACCAACTTTCACCTTCTCGTTCATTTGCAATGAAAATAATTTTCTGAACAAACTCGAAATACTCGAAATATTTTGTTATAAAAGTTCCAGCCGTGCTACCGGACAACTCTGAAATAGAAAAAATGTTAGTATCCTCTTTATCTTCCAAAATAAGGGTGAGGGACTTGATCTTTTCAATGTCGTCAAAAATAATTTTACCATCAAAATTTAGCTTTATACGTGAATATTTATTCAAAATATCATTTATCTTATCCGCATTTGAATGAATAAATTTCAAATTGCTAACATCGTTATCATTAAGCAGAATTTCTATTTTAATTTTTTTAATTTTTGAACTACTGTATTTATTTTTTTTTAAATGACTCACGGAGCGACGCGTCAAATCCAAAGTTTGATTCAAAGAAGTATCGGCCGGATTGTTCTCGTGCTTTGAAATAGTATCGAAATCGAAATCAGGCTGCTTAAATAAAATTCTTTTAAAAATTTGATTGATAATTTCCAAAAAATTACTTTTCCCGACTCCGTTTGGACCTATCAGAATATTAACGTTCTTATTAAAAACGATCGATTCACAGAGGTCAATATCATCTTTGTACTCAAAACTTAGAATGTTTGATATTTTTATTGATCTAATTTTCATAAAAATTAATTCAGAATGCAGTCTCAAAAAATAAAGTAGCCCTCATTTGTTTTATAAACTACTTTTTCCAGTTTATTAAAAAAGTTTTTATCACAATCCGCGTTAACGAGCTGCGATATTGAAGCCCTAAACGATAGATACTTTTGAAGATTGAAACCCATAAGCACACCGTCCTCATTTTTCAGCTGGCCGGCGCGTTTTTGAAATTTATATTTATAAAAATCTGTCTCAAGAAAATCCCTAAAATATTTAGCGATTTCTTTAATAAACATGAGCTTGCCCTCCGTGCCTTCGTCTTTCTTTTGATCGTCCATCTGGATAGTTTACCTCCATACCGTTTCATGTGCAAAACTCAACTAACTCAAAGAGACAACTGCAAAAAGATCAATTACTACGGACAATTTTTTGCTTTCCGCCAACCTGCAGCTAAGGCCTCGGCTTCCGAACAAAACCAACGCCCCCAGTAGCTTACCCACCCGCATCGGGTTAGATTTTTTGGCGATTTCTAATAGCCAACGGTCTTATCCAACATGAAGTAAGATTATTCAAAACTCGTAGAAAAAAATGTTCCTCCTGATTAGAGACAACCACTATCGGTTGATGGGACTGAACCCAATTATTATTCTCCCAATCATTCCGTCAACCACTTGCCACCAAACCGCAAAAGGAATACGTTTTCGGTATCTTTGACAACTTGGCGTGGGTGCCGAAGGAGGACCAATGGCAGCACAAGTTTTGCAACTCACGCTGCCGCTCAAGGCAGCAACAACTACAACCACGGCCACAGAAAAGGCCAAACGAGAAAGACACCGCTTCGAGGTGAAAGTTACAGAGCCATGTCGCCACGCGGGCAAGGCAATTACCTTCCAAACGACGGCTGTAAGTGCCGTGAATGCCGAACGCAACGCTCGAGTGCGTTACAATCGACTCATGGGGAGGCATGAGCACCTGTTCGTAGAAATGGAACCGGCAAGACAGCTAGACTAGCTTGCGGACGAACGCCAAAGGAGGCAACGCGATGGACAGAATATACCAACAATTCATAGTTGTGGCCTCGGCCAGGTGCCAAGGACAAGTGACAGTCGGCCACACCTACCTGGTCTATGCCGAAAACGCAGGTGGTGCCGATGCAGAAGCAGAGCTCTGGCTCCTCGCAGAGTGCGAGCTTCCGGCTCAAGCACACGTAGCGGTGACAACAATGAAGGTGGATCCTTCACGTCCGACGTTTGATGTACTGCTCGTATTCTCCGATGAAGGAGAGGCACACACACAAACGATTCGGGTGAAAGCCCCTGCAGCAGAAGCGGCTAGCTACGTTGCCGCGCACCTCTACAAACAGCGACACCCGTACAATCTCCTGCTCTCCTGCCAAGCCCTGGCAGCCTAAGCGGAAACACCGAGTCGGTTCGAACGAAGCGAGGGGCGAGCGTCAACCGACGTTCGCCCCTCGACCCCAAAACTAACCTACCGCTTCTTCAACATCTTCGCCGCTTCTTTGCTCGTGCTAACAACTTTTTTCTTTGCCGCCTTCCGTTCAACTCGCACTTCAAGCATCTCAAGAAGCTTCTTGGGGTGCGTTTTTAAATAGTTACCAGTAAACGACATAGCGTAACTCTCCCCTGCCAATTTCTTCACCAAGGTCTTCACCTGACGCATGAGATATTCCGGTGCGTATACATACACACTCATTTTGCGGCGACTGCTAATCATTTTCTTTAATTCCGTTTCCAGCCGTTTCAAAAATTCTTTCGTGTGGCCAGCCTTGTCGACCTCTTTCACAGAACCACTTGCCCCACCCCGACCGGCAAAAAATCCTTCCTTGTCTGAATACTTCGCGGCAGGAACATCGAAAGCACCAGCTTCCACAAGTTCACCACTGTGACCCAGATAAAATTCCGCTCCTTGTTTCCCTGTTACAATGAGTAATGCTGCTACATCAGTAAACTGCGGGAACTGAGAAGGAATTTTCATACGTTCACGTTAATAATTTATACGTACAGTATAGCAAAATAAAAGCGTCCGCCGTATGGCGGACGCTTCTTCATAACAGAAACAATCTTACATGATGCCCGGCACCCACGGCTGTGGAATCGCCAACATCATCCACACTGCGCCAAGAAGCGCCATATTCTTCATAAAGTTCACCTGCTCTGCCATTTTCATTTGTGGGTCAGTTACTGCCCAGAAAGCATGCATCTTGAACGATACCGGCACAAGGAACAACGTTAAAAACAGAACTGCGGCTGGAATGTAGAAACCAAACACGATGTAGATACCGCCGAGTAATAGTAATATGCCACTTCCTACAACTGCGACGCTGGCTTGTGGCACACCCTTTGAAGCGGCGTAGCCCACCATCATAGCTCGATTCTTAAAATGATTGAGCGCCATCATGAGAAAGTAGCCACCAAACAGAACGCGACCAGCAACAACAAGCATCTCCATGTATTCAAAGTAACATTAAATAAGTTCGTGCAGACTTACTATAGCAAAAATACCAGCAAAATTGAAGATGAACGACAATACAACGAACTGCCAATTCCGTAGTCGAGCTATGCCAAGTAACGTAATGCCCAGTTCATCTGGCAAGGGTGAGGCAATGACGAGTGCACCAACCACAGGGGCGAGCCAACCGAAGTACGGCGTTGCCATGAGTCGAGAAAAATGAGTACCGCCGAAACGGAGGAAAAGTGGTGCCAACTCTTCAAGAATGTGATCTTTAAAGAAACGAAAAATTATGTAATCCCCGACAACGCTGCCTATGCCCGCAAAGAGGGCGACTTCTAGTGGCTGCAAAACATCGAGAAGGTTATAGAGAACAATCACTGCTGGCGCCACGGTAAATGTAGAAACAAAAAAAATGCCGGTGATGAACGCACCAAGCTCACCGTATGAATTCAATCGCTGTATAAATACCGTTACTGCAGGTGTGTCGATAAAGAGGAACAGAAGCACTAAACTTGCCACAAGCAATGTTGTATTTTTATACTGCCAGTGATACCGGTGAAAAAACATTCGTTTCTTTTACAGCCAGCCAAAGAGTTTTGACACAAAAAGCACGTAGATAGCAACAAAAAAGGCACCTTCCCACATATGAATTCTGCGTGAGATACCGGAAATAACAAAAAGCAGTGTCGCAACGATTAACGTCGGCACACCAATCATAAACGTCTGATCATCAACGTGTAGCTGACGGAACAAACCAGGGAATCCAAGAACAATAAGCCCATTAAATACGTTTGAACCAAAAATATTACCAAGGGCAACCTCTGTTTTACCACGCATCGCCGCACGCAACGAAACGATGAGCTCTGGAAGTGATGTGCCTACCGCCACAGCCGTAATTGAAATAACACCAACCGCAATGCCAGTGAGAGACGAAAGCGCAATAAGTGAATCGATTAAGTACTTGGCGCTCACAATAAGTACAAGCAGGCCAAGAACGAGCATCCCGATATCAAAAAACCGTAATGTCGGGCGGACTGTAACAAGTTGCTGCGGCTGCACAATGTGTTCCCGTCGGGTCACTCTCGACGGCAGCACTGCCACCTCTACCTCGTCATCAACGTGAACAACGGTATACGTTAAGTATACACAGTAGACAATCACAAGCAGCACTCCCTCGCCAAACGTTACTGTTTGGTCCCAGACCACGCCTAACAGCAAGGCGGTGCTGGCTGCCAAAAGCGGTATATCTAAATCAATGAGATTTTTTGAGACAGTCAATTTCTTGGCAAAGACAGACGCCAATCCAACAATGAGCAAAATGTTAGCAATATTTGAACCAATCACATTTGCGGCAACAATATCAGTTACACCGCGCAGCGCACCGGCCATAGATGAAATGAGTTCTGGAAACGATGTTCCGGCGCCGACAATTGTAACACCAACAATAAACGGGGTGAGCCCCAGCGCAAGTCCGATTCGCTCAGCGCTCACCGTAAACCAGTCAGCACCTTTTATGAGCGCACCTACTGACAGCACAAACACGAGTATCCAAAAATAAATCATGGCTTTTCTATAAGTTTCAGAAAGTATAGCAGAAGAAGTGAGGGTCCGCGACGGCATTGCGTGCGGACCCCCATGTTACCATTGACTGTGGTCAGCTACTGGCCGCAGGCCTTGATGGTCTCTGCCACCGGGCGCGGTATCCGCCACCTGCCGGGGCCAACTGCAATGCGCATGTGGCACCTGTCGAAAACCTCGCGAGCGAGGGGGTGCCGCAAATGCGCCTCAGTTACTTCATCAAGCAGACTCACACTGTCGTCTTCGTCAACGACTCCATCCAACTCATCCATCCGTTATCTTTCTCCTTCTCTCGGAAATACACGAAAACGCCGGTTGGGGCGTTTCGATAGAAGAAAGGTACAGGTTTACTGAGTAATTGTCAAACGAGGAACCATTGACATGGCAGCAATTTATTGCTACATTGCTGAGTCCTTTTTGGGGAGTATTAGAGGAACAGGAAGGCAAACCACAACCAACCAGGACAAGGAGAGTGAAATGAGGTACGGCACCATTGTGCGCTTTGACGACCGCACCGACAAACGCTTCGGGTTCGTGCGGGTCACGGGAGAAGTGGAACAAATCTTCTTCCACGAGAACGATTACCGGCACCCCGAAGCCCCGCGCGCTCGGTCGATGAAGGTGCCCATGAAGGACGACCGTATCGCGTTCACGGTCGCAAACGGGCACGGCGGCCGGCAGAAGGCCAAACGGTGGGCCTACGCCACGGAAGTTCCGCCACGGTTCAAGAAAGGCGAGGAACTGATCGTCGACCTGGAAGACATTCCGTGGATTAACCCCCACAGCGTCCAGGCCGATGACTGCTACGCGTGCGACTTCAACAGCGAGAACTACGGCAACTGGATTGTTGTCGTCTTCCGTGAAAGTACGGGGGAGCTCTTCAGGGTCGAATGTCACGAAGGCGAAACTGGCAGCGAACAGCCGGAGATTCCCGGCAAAGGCCCGATACCGACCGGAATCAGCATCCGCAGGAGGTGAATCAAAAACCTGGGTAAGCAGGAAAAAGTTTTCCGCGGGAAGGTCTTACCGCCTTCCCCACTACCTAAAAAATTTTGCTACAAATCCGCCGATGGGCGGTTTTTTTATTTTAAAAAAACTAGGGGCAGTCGTTCCTCCAAACGACCGCCCCCGCATACCACACCCAAACTAGCCTACCCGACGAGCGAAAGCCTTCAGAATCTCATGCACCAAGCCCGGACCACGGTAGACCAACCCGCTGTAAAGCTGCACAGCGTCCGCACCGAGCCCAATCTTGGCAAGCGCGATGCTCCCCGATTCAACGCCGCCAATCCCGACCAGCCCAATATCCAGGGCGTGCCTCCGCCTGACATAGGCGCAAACCTCGAGCACGCGATTCGAAGGCTCGAGCAGTGGTGCCCCCGATAGGCCACCAGCTTCGATGATACCCAACCGCCGCTTCATGGCTTCGTCTGTGGTCGTGTTGGTTGCCTGAATAGCACGAATCCCCGACTTGGCCGCTGCCATCACTGCCGCCTCGACATCAGCCGCCATGTCGCCAGCCCAGTCAGGTGGTAGTTTCAAGTGCACCGGCGGCATACGTACCCCCAACTGAAATGCAACTTGCTCGGCCTGGTCCATGAACTGACCGAGAAATGAATACAAGCGCAAGAAGATATCTCGCAGCCCAGGCGTGTTCGGGCTCGAAATGTTCACAACGATGTAGTCGCCCTCGCGCAGCAGCGGCAAGATATGAGCCAGAACTTTGACATAGTCGTCAATGGCTCGATCATCGGGCGTCGCCTTGTTCTTCCCAATCGACACCCCAATTGAAGCCTTGGGATTGCAACGCATTCCCTTCTGCAGATTCAACGCGAACTGCTCCACACCCACGGAGTTGAAGCCGTACCTGTTTGTCAACGCCCGAAACTGCGGGTAGCGAAACACCCGCGGCCTCGGGTTGCCGTCTTGTTGCTCTGGCACGACAGTGCCGACCTCGATGGCACCAACCCCCAGCGCATCAAGCGCCGGGACGACTTCACCCTGCTTGTCTAACCCAGCGGCAACGCCGACCGGACACCGCCACTGCGCGCCGCCGATGTTTACCGGTTGGTCCACGTGCGGACTCTGGTAGAGTGCACGGAGCAGCCAAAGCTGACGCGAATCTTGCATTCGCTGCAGCAACTCAATGGTTCGCGCGTGTGCTTCTTCCGCGTCACATGCGAACAACCTCGGCTGCACCACCCTTCGCCATAGCCAGTCACCGATTTGTAAACGATCCATGATCCGTCCTCCATTGAACGCTCTCGTTAGAGCGGCATCTCTACGCTGCAACTGCAAGGCGTAGTTATATTTCGAATCGTGCAAACCTTACTGCTCCTGCTTGAAGTGGTCAAGCATTAAAACAAACTACTGCTTATAGCCTGCTTTTCGTAATCGTTTCAAAATTTGTTTATGTACTATAGTCGAAGTGGAAAGAATGCCGCGATTATATACACGCGCTGTTCCGTTGGGCCGCACTACCTTGCCCGACAAATCAGTTACCGTTCCACCCGCTTCAGTAATAATTACCTCACACGGCACAACGTCCCACGGGCCAAGCTGTGGGTGAGTTGTAAGAACAACGTCCAGTTGATGGCTGGCCACCATACAGTGCTCAACCCCAATGCTCCCAATGGCACGATAATGTGACTGTGGTAACCCTATCGCTTTTGCAACCTTTTGCCGAAGTATAGTGGCTTTATTCCAGTCACTCGGCCCGCTAAATCTTGCTACCTCTATGTCGGGCACCTGTCGCAGAGCCAATTTTCTTGTTACTCCCCTCTTTCGCATGTATGCCCCGCCGCCACGGGTGGCATAATACGTTTCGTTGCTGTTTGGTAAATGAATGAACCCAAGCACTGGCTGACCATTCTCAACCAGTCCAATCATGCTGCAAAAATTTCCCGTACCGGCCACGAACTGTGCCGTGCCGTCTAAGGGGTCAATCACCCACACCCTTTTTGAATTGCCGCCAGTAACGCCAAATTCTTCACCGTTTATTTGATCCTTTGGAAAGTGCTGCCGCAACACTTTCGTAACCGTTCGCTCAAGGGCGTGATCAGTTGCCGTTACTTCGCTGCCATTCGGTTTATATGCTAATCCTCGTACACCACGTTTGTAATGCCTGAGCAGTGTTCGGTGCAAATATGGCACCAAACTAAAACACACTTCTAACTCTTTTTTGTATGCTTTCATATGCTCAACGTTCAATTTATTCCGTATAGCATACAGCGTATAGCGTATTGCTTACTTACAGCAGTATACTGTATTCCTATGATGAAAAAGAAACTTCTATTTTTAAGCGTACTACTTTTTTTAACTTTTCCTGCCACCTCTGTCCATGCGGCCGCACCATCTAGTGTACCGCTCAACGTCCGCCTCGCTGGTCGAATTGTGTTGCAGGTCGAAAGCTACGGCCGTGCGTGGTACATAGAACCGCTTACGAGCACTCGCTACTACCTAAAAAATGGCGAAACCGCCTACCAATTAATGCGTACACTTGGCCTTGGCATTTCGTCCAGTAACCTCGCAACTATCCCAACAGACACAGAACCCACACGCCAAACTATCCTCGGCTCGCGCTTGGCTGGGCGAATACTTTTAGACGTCGAGCAGAACGGCGAAGCGTGGTACGTAAACCCGCTGGATGGTCGCCGCACCTATCTCAAAGACGGCACAGCGGCGTACGAGCTCATGCGTGCCAAAGCATTAGGTATTAAAAACACTGACCTCGCTACTATCCCAACCTCACCGAATCAACTCGTGCCTGACACAGCGTTCAACAGTGTTGCGTATGCAAAGGTGGTAAACGGGACACTTCTGACTGGCAGCGACGCGCAGCACCGCTTGCCGCCGGCTTCAATGACAAAGTTGCTAACAGCCCTTGTTTTAATAGACCACGGCATTGCAAGTAAGTGGGACGACACAGTGGCAGTAACGCAGTTTCACCTCAGCTATCCAATCTCTGTTGTTGGCGACGACACAACAAGCGAAGTGAATTTAAAGGTTGGTGACGTTCTTACCAAGCGTGATTTATGGTGGGCCATGCTGATTGCTTCATCAAACCAAGCCACCATTGCGCTCGTTGACAGCTCCGGCCTGACGCGGAATGAATTTATTGCCGCCATGAATGCAAAAATCAAACAGCTAGGGTTAACCCAAAGTGAATTTTTCGACCCAACAGGACTCAGCGCAGAAAATGTAACAACCCCGTATGAAATGGCACTCATTGCTGAGGCGGCATTTGCGAATGCCGACATTGCCGCACCGAGCAACACCGGCACGTACATCATCAATACCCAAAATGCACCGTCACGAAAAATTACAGTTGCTGACAGAAATTACAGTCTGCGTACGTACGGCGCAGAAGCCGCAAAAACAGGCTTTCTTGTTGAAGCCCAGCGTTGTGTTTCTTTGAAAGTTAACGGCAGCATCATTGTCATCATGCACGCCCGAAGCATGACCGAACGAAATACTATTTTAACTCAGCTCACCAAACAGCTTTAATCAAATCACCTCAACTATTCCCTACCGTCACGGAATAATACGTATACGAACCTTTCTTCCCTTGACGCGTTAGGCGACCTTCTCGTACCAGCTCTTCAAGATATTTTCGAGCAGTCACTTTAGTAATACGAATACGTCGGCGAACGTCTTCGGTTGTTATCGATTTTAATTCTTCTGCCAATAGTACCATTCGCTCTTTCCGCTGCTGTTTCCGAAACTGAACAATGGTGATGAGTCGCTTGAGTAGTGTAGGTTTCGGTGTTGCTGGAACAGGTACAACGACAGGAAGAATAACTGGTGGTGCTATGGGCTTTGGCGGCATGGCCGCAGCTCGTTTGGCGGCTGCTTCCGTTTGTTCACGCGAAGGTAAGCCGGTTGCGTTCGTTGTTGGCTTTGTATCCATACATAGATTCTACCGCTGCCACTCAGAAAATAAAACCACCCCGACACACGGCGGGATGGTTTTATAACTACGCCGTTACTTACTGAAGAACGCCGATTTTAAATGTTGCGAGAATTGAAGCCTGCTTTGCTGCGCCGCCATGTTGACCAGCGAATAAAGCGGAACCATCTTTTCCACAAATTTGCGCTATAGCAGCATCACCACCCGGGTGCTTCGGAACCCAACTGGTAAGGTCGTACACGTTGCCATTAACTGCTGACCAGCAATTTTCCTTTGTGCTGTGTGTGGCTACGTCTGTCAAAGTGTAGCCAGCAACCTTCGGAGCAGATGCTTGGTCTGGAGGAATAGTGGTGTCAACAGGCGTGGTAGACCCTTCCCCTGTCTCCTTTTCGCTATCCTCACCTTGCTCTTCATCCTCATCAGACACTTCAAATGGTTCGTTTTCGTCGTCGAAAGGTTTACCCACTCGAACGTCATCTGTTGCAACTGCATCTTCTCCTCGGTATGCCATTTGCCGTTGCTTTACCACTGCCAGACCCCCTGCTAACACGAGAGTAACAAGCCCCACACCAAGCCAGATTTTCTTATTCATAAATAATCCTATTAAATAAATTGGGCATATGCCCAATTTGTACACTTCTATATTACTACAAAAAAATTAAAAAAGAATTTCAAGTCTTTTGGTCGGTGCTGCATCCCCTTTTGCAGCACCGACCATTCGCCTCGCAACCTACGCCGCCAACTGCCAGCCAACCGTCCGACCAGGACACATCGGCGTGATGCCGTGATAGTTCATGGGCACCACCCATGGCTCGTTTTTCAACCAGATCTTACCGGTATTTCGTTCAAGCCTATAGAAATCGGCTCCGAACTCGGACGTGAACGACTCGAGGCGTCCAATAGCTACCCGAACGTCCCCGAACTCGCGGACGAATTCTTCCATGAGAAGTCCAGGTGCCACCGGTGCATTGAACTGGCCATTCGCCGGTGGAATGGCCTTCTTTGCCTCGTCAGGATGTGGCGCCGAGTCTGACCCGAAAAAGAACTTCGGGTTACCCGAAAACATCGCCCCACGAATTGCCGCGCGATGCTCCGCCCCTTTGAGCGGCGGCTTACAGCAGTGGTGCGGTCCGTCGAGGATGTCCGCAGCCGTCAGAATGGGGTGATGCGGCGTTACTGTTGCCGCAACCGTTTTTGGCGCCCGCTCCACCCAACGAACACCATCTTCACTCGAGACGTGCTCGAACACAATCCGCAGGCGCGGATAGCGCTCGACAAGATAGTCCATAATCGGCAAGAATGCTCGCTCGCCGAATTCCGGTTCTACCCACGGCACTTCACCGTGCACGCAGAGAACCAGATCGAACTGCTGCATGGCCTCAAAAACCGAGTCGTAGGCCTCAAGGTCGTTAATGTCGACCCCCGAAGCTTGTGCACCGGTCGTTCCACCCGGACCTTTAGGGTAAAGCTTTACCGCCGTAACGCCAGCCCGTGCTGCGTACGAAATGGTCTCCCACGTGGTCGTCGGCAGCAGCTTCAACGATAAGAGCGGCGTAAACCCGGGTGCCAGGTCACGAATGGCCTTTCCATAGCGTGCCGCCATGAGATGGTCTGCTATGGCTGGGTCGGTGTTCGGCATCACCAGACCTCTCTGGCAGTAGGCTGCCGTATAAGGCAGCACCACAGGAAGCAGCCCATTGATGTATCGAAGATGGACATGGAAGTCATCCCATACCCGCATTGCTAGACTTAACATTGTTCTTGCCTCCGAACCGTCAAGTTTTCAATTTCCGCTTCTCGCGGATCGCACGAAACTTACTCCTCAATGAGCTCCAACGTCAAGGTAACTGACTCGGGCAACACTCCTTTTAATACTAGCCGCTAATGGCAAAAAAGCCGTATTATAGGAGGCACCTATGACCGCAGCTAAACTCTTCATTAAGTGCCTCGAGAATGAGGGCGTGCAATACGTCTTTGGTGTGCCTGGTGAAGAAAATCTGCATTTGCTTGAAGCGCTTCGTACAGCAAAAGTTACTTTTATCCCAACACGAAACGAACAAGCTGCAGGTTTCATGGCAGCAACCATTGGCCGACTAACTGGTAAATCAGGTGTAGCCCTCTCTACCCTCGGGCCGGGTGCTACCAACTTTATCACCGCGGCGGCCTACGCAAATCTTGGCGGCATGCCAGCGCTATTTATTACTGGTCAAAAACCAGTCAAGCAAAACAAGCAGGGTGCGTTTCAAATGGTCAATACTGTTTCTGTCATGCAGCCGGTTACAAAATTCACCCATCAAATAATTGATAGTGCCACTATTCCAGCATTAGTACGCCAAGCATTTCGAACCGCAGAAGAGGAACGACCTGGGGCTGTGCATTTAGAATTACCGGAAGATATCGCAGCTGAAACAGTTCAAATAGAACCTTTGCCAGTAAACCCTATTCGGCGACCAATAGCCGAAGGAAAGGCAATCAAGAATGCAGTGGCGGCAATTGCCGAAGCCAAGCATCCGCTACTGCTTATAGGAGCGGGAGCAAACCGAAAACTAACCGCTAAAATGTTGCGCGAATTTATTGATGCAACTGGTATTCCATTCCTTTGCACGCAGCTCGGAAAAGGCGTTGTCGATGAACGGCACGAAAAATATATCGGCACTGCTGCCCTATCAGCTGGCGACCATGTGCACTGCGCTGTTAGCGCGGCCGACCTTATCATTAACGTTGGTCACGATGTTGTTGAAAAGCCACCATTCTTAATGACTGTGGACGGCGCAAAAGTTATTCATATTAACTTTAGCCCAGCCACCATTGACCCTGTGTACTTTCCCCAAATCGAAGTTATTGGCGACATAGCAAATTCCATTTGGCAAATTAAAGAAAAGCTGCAGCCACAACCACAGTGGGATTTCACCCGCTTCGAGCGAGCCCGAAATAAACTTCAAGAACATATTACCCGTGACGTTGCTATCGACACATTCCCACTGGCGCCACAGCGCATTGTTCACGACGTTCGAAAGGCGCTACCTGACGACGGCATCCTCTGCCTCGACAACGGTATGTATAAATTATGGTTTGCTCGTGCCTTCACGACGTACTCACCAAACACGCTGCTGCTTGATAATGCACTCGCCACAATGGGCGCTGGCCTTCCTTCAGCCATTGCCGCCGCGCTCCTTAACCCAGAAAAAAAAGTGTTGGCCGCATGTGGCGATGGTGGATTTATGATGAATGCCCAAGAAATGGAAACAGCTGTTCGCTTAAAACTAAACCTGGTTATCCTTATTTTGAACGACAATGGCTTTGGGATGATTCAATGGAAACAACACGGCATGCAGCTCCCAGACTTTGGGCTCAGTTTTAGTAACCCAGACTTCCCTGTTCTCGCAACGAGTTTTGGTGCCACTGGGCTCAAAGTTGAAAGTGCCGAAGCACTTCAAGTAGCAATTACAAATGCTTTCGCAGCAGGCGGGGTTCATTTAATTGAGGTGCCAATCGACTATTCGCACAATCAAAAAGTGCTGACCGACGAACTCTATTCAATGACGTGCTAACACTATGACACTCCGCTCAACTAATCCTGCCACTGGAGAAGTATTTCACGAAACCGTCGAGCTCACACAAACTGAGCTGAGCGACTCACTGCAACGTGCCAATGACGCTTTCGTAAGCTGGCAAAAAACAACACTGCAGGAACGCTCCGCACTTCTAAAAAAACTTGGTGCCTTATTCATTACAAACGCTGCTGAGCTTGCTACGCTCGCAACCCGTGAAATGGGAAAGCCAATTAGTGAGGCTATAGCGGAAGTTAAAAAATGTGCCATGGTGTGCGATTACTACGCCGACATGGGGGAGCGAATTTTGCAAACCGAACTTGTCGTGACCGACGCCGACAAAAGCTATGTGCGATTTGATGCAATCGGTGTTGTTTTGGCTGTTATGCCTTGGAATTTCCCCTACTGGCAGGTTATGCGTTTTGCCGCGCCAGCAGTCATGGCAGGCAACGTTGGGGTATTAAAACACGCTTCAAACGTTCAGCAATGCGCGGCGGCTATTGAAGCACTATTCATTGAGGCCGGATTTCCGAAAGGTGTTTTTCAAAACCTTCCCATACCAGCGTCAATGGTCGAGCGAGTAGTGCAGCACGAGGCTGTAAAAGCAATCACACTGACTGGTAGCGAGGTAGCTGGAACCAAGGTGGCGGCACTAGCCAGCTCACTTGTTAAAAAAAGCGTGCTCGAACTTGGCGGCAGTGACGCCTTCATTGTTCTGGCCGACGCTCCGATTGAAGAAACGGCAACATGGGCCGCTAAAGCACGACTCCTCAACAACGGCCAAAGTTGTATTGCCGCCAAACGCTTTATCGTTGTGGATGCGGTGTATGAACAGTTTCTTTTGGCTTTCACCACTGCGGTCAAAAATGCTGTCATTGGGGACCCGATGCTTAGCGAAACAACGCTTGGCCCTCTTGTGAATGCTAGCGCAGTAGAAGAACTAACTAGGCAAGTAAATGAATCTGTCGCAAAGGGTGCTGTTCTGGTAACGGGCGGACAACCTTTAAACCAACCTGGTAACTATTTTCCGCCAACCATACTCACGCGGGTAACGCCAGGTATGCCGGCATATGACGAAGAACTCTTTGGCCCAGTGGCAAGCGTCATTCGAGCCACCGACGCCGCCGATGCAGTGCGTATTGCAAACGACACCCGTTTTGGCCTTGGTGCCAGTATCTGGACCAAAGACACCGCTGCAGCTGAAAAAATAGCGGCGCAAATAAACGCTGGAGCCGTATTTATAAATGGCATTGTAAAATCAGATGCGCGCCTGCCATTTGGTGGCACCAACGCATCTGGTTATGGACGAGAACTCTCTAGTTACGGCTTAAAGGAATTTACAAATATCAAAACGGTTTGGATTAAGTAGCATCCGCAATAAGGTGACTTGTGTACCCCATGGCCACTAGCGTTTCATACGCCTCCCATACAGTAGCTGGTATTTCCTGAGGAATTGCATATCCTCGCTTTGCGTATACTTTGATGCGCTGCAAGTCCCCCACCACAATATTGATAATTTCTTCTTTAGAGCGAAACTTCGTCGGATAATCTGCAAATGCAATTGGTGGCGACGTTACTATAACTTCTACCTCTGGCCATATCTTTTGAAACGTCGCATAAGCACGTCGTTCCATATAAGGTTTCTGCACAGCGATAACGCGCATGGGCATTAAGCCCTTCGATTGAAGGAGTGCCCTGCTGAAAGAAATATTTTCACCAGTATTGGTTGAATCGTTTTCAATAAGAATGTTGTCACTTGGCACACCCAACCCACGAATGACAGCCGCAAAAGTTTCTGCTTCGCTGACACTCCAAATATCTTTCGTCAAACGACCGAAGCCACCCGAGGTAACAATTAGCGGCGCCCAGCCATCGAGGAAAAGTTTGGCAGCGTATTCAGCAACGCGCGTATCGTGACTGCCGAGCACTATAATGCAATCGGCAGGCTGCAATTCCTGATGAAGCAAGTGGTAATTCCAAATACAATTCGTAAGTACATCAACACGTGCAGCATCTCGAGTATCCATAGAAACTAATATGTAAAAAAGAATTTTAGTATGGTGAATTGAATATACGTGAAGAGTACTAATGGAACAAATGCGTAATTGACAATCCTCTCTGTCATCGATAAACTATGGCCCTCTTTGAAAATTTGAAAGGCAGGAGGAGGTATCTGCCATGGCTAATTTCGCTTCTACCCTCAAGGCCGGGGCGACCATCTCGCTCAACGACACACGTGCCAGTATTACTGCTGACGGCAACACCGTCAACTTCTACGCCGAAGACATCGAACGCGGCAGGTTGGGAGTCCGCTCCGCCACGGTATCCACTGAAGACAGGATTACCATCGCGGTGATTGGAGCAGTGATTGTCTTTGAGACTTACCAAACCTGGGCAATCACTGCAGCGTTAGCGATGTTAATCGGTTGGATAGCTTTGTGTGCGGTGATCTATCGTGAAGTTCACCGTCGCTGTCGCTATACCGTTCTGGATGTCACCCTGGTAAACGGCGGAAGAATCATTCAAGTCTTCCCCTTTGACGTCGATGACCATAAGGAACTGGCACGATTTGTGATCGCAATAACGGCGGCGAAAATCAGGGCCATGATCACATAAAAAAGCGCCGAACTCCAACCCCTCTCAGTAGCAACGCTAACAGAGAGGGGTTGGGAAGAAAACTGACTACCAATTTTTACCGTCTACTGCTGTGGGCTTTAACGCCGACAGGTCGACATTATCAAGGCAGCGAATATTTATGGCAACAGTTGCGACGCCGGCCTTATTTGTAGCCCTTGCAAATGATTCAACCCCGCACGTTGCACAAAACAAATGGTCGATTGTTTTCTTATTGAAGTGATACTTTGTTAAATTTTCTTCCCCGGACAATAACGTGAATTGCGCCGCTGGTACAAACGTCAAGATTAACCCCAACGCCTCACATCGCGAGCAATTGCAAGTAATTGATTTTTCTAAATCAGCTTCGACAGTAAACGTAACAGCGCCACAATGACAATGGCCTTTATATATATCCATACTATTGTTCATATATTTCAAAATACCGTTTGGCTACCAATACAGCAAGCGCTATAACCGATCTCATTTAATCTTTATGATGTGTTGGTATGCCCAAGAAACGCAAAGCATGCTCTGTTTTATTAAAAACCAATCCTTTTGCTTTTAGCAATCGATATCCCTGCGATAATTGCTCAAGTAAGTAAAGCGCGCTCTGATCAACGCTTGCTATAAGCACTTGCTGGCCTCTCGACTCAACAATTGAAATAATCTCATCCAAGGCTTCTACCCCATCAGTATCAATGAAGTAAACTTCCCGTAATCGCAAAATGACAGATTTATATTTTTTTAGATTCTGTTCAAAACGACTCACATGAGCGCTACTGTTGATGTAGCATAACTTTCCTCGAAACGAATACAGTAAAACGCCGGTGTCCTCTTTAATTTCTTTCAAAGTTACCCCCGCATCTGAATCAACTAGCCCCTCGTCTGCTGTACCAACAGAAAGATCAAAATGGCCCCGAGAAATTGTATCTACAAACAGTAGTAACGAAATTGAAGCGCCTAAAAGAATGCCTACAATGGGGTCAATAATGATTGTTGCTGTCGCAACTGCAAAAGAAATATAAAACCCAGACCGTTCGTATCGCCACAGCTTCTCATAATGCTCTGCCTCCACCATCTGCATCGCAACGAACACCAAAATTGCCGCAATGACAGCTAAGGGAATGTACTTAAAGTACCCAAGAAATAAAAGCGAGATAATAGCAACACTGACAACACTAATGATTGCCGAGGCTCGATTTGTCGCGCCCGTTTTAATATTCAGTGAAGTTCTGGCTAACGCTGCCGTAGCTGGCATACCACCAACAAGACCAGACACGATATTAGCAAGCCCCAGACCGAACATTTCCTTCCGCTGGTCGTGTTTCGTTCCTGTCATACCATCGGCAATCTTGGCAGACAGCATAGTTTCCAAAATGGCAATAAGCGCAACCACAGCGGCCGTTTGCACCATAAAAAAAGAAAAAGCGAGGTGTGGCATTTCAAAAAAATGAAAACCGATAGCGCCAAATTTTTCACCAAGCGTTTGCAGCTGGATAGAAACAAAGCCTGTCTGACTTAAGTACCCCAGCACAATGCCAACCGGCGCCAGCACAATAGCGCCCGGCAGTGCTGGAGTTATTTTTTTAAAAAGTAAAAGCCCTAATAAAAACAACGAGAAGACACCGAAAGTTGGCCAAGAAATGTCGCCAAGATGACGGAGCGATTCGGTGATATTGGCAAAAAAAGTCTCGTGCTGTGAAATTGCACGTAATCCAAGAGCAAAATTTAATTGCCCAAGACCAATGATAAAAGCAACGCCCAACGTAAAGCCATGAATGACGCTCGACGGAATTAGAATGAGGTATCGCTCTAACTTGAGAAGGTATGCAGCAACAATAAAAGCACCTGCAAGAATGGTGAGCATTGGCAACCCATCAAGCCCATGCAAAATGACATATGTCGCCACCACACCAGAGAGCGCGCCCGTGGGACCAATAATATTAAAGTGACTTCCCCCAAACAAAGCGGCCACCAGACCAGCCCAAATAGCAGTGATGATACCAATAATTGGTGTCGCGCCTGAAGCAACGGCCAGAGACACAGAGAGCGGAATAGAAATGAGTGAAACGGTTAGGCCGGATTTTAAATTTTTTTTGATTATTTCTATCATTGTGTTAGCTAATTACAAACAAAACGACCGACCAAAATAAGTATCTATAAAAAAGAAGTACACTTTCTTTACAGAAAGCGCCTTACGCGTCAATGACGGTAACAGATTTTGGCACCCTAACTTTGTACATTTATAGTAAGCCTTCGTTAGCTATTTGTTAAGACACCTTATTTGTGACCTAAAAACGATTGAAGGCCCGGAACGTGATAGCTCCGGGCCTTCTGCGACTGTATCGCCCTCGTCTCGACGCTGTCTCAGGCGAAGAAACTGAAGCGCTGCCACCAGTGGGGTGGGAACCGGGCTGTAGCTGGCTCGCCGATAGTTTCTTCGCAGATCGAAGCGACCTGAAACTCAGACGCGTCCATGCCCACCAAGAACTGGAACGTGCACGGCTTTCGACCAAGCCAAGTTGAAAAAACGGCTCTGCCCTGTTCATCTGACTGAACATAGCCGTAGTAATCAAACCCGGTGTAGCCGAGGATGTTGAGCTTGAACCCGATGAGGGCGCCGAATTGCCGACAGTCCGGATGGCAAATCATCACCTTCCACATTGCTGGCTCAAAAACAGGCTCATCCGCCCGCCATTCCCAGGTAACGACGCAGTTCGACACCGCGATGAACTGCTGCATGAAACCGAACTTCTTGAGCATCTCGGACGCCAAGAAGTAAGTCACCGCAACCAGCTTGACCACCAAAAGAACGAGAAGCCATTCGAATCCAGACATGACACCCTCCATGTTGCTGAACCAGCAACTGTGGCTGTTCGCGAACGTGAATATAATCGATTCTCAAAGACCTTGTCCTAGCAAAAGGACAAGGTAACTTAATGAAAAAACTTCAAAACGTCAAGGTACTATACTTCGTCGCAGCAACACTAATGCTTTCTGGTGCTACTCCAAGAAATCCAAAATCTCTTCAAATTTTTCAAAAGAATGATTCGCCGCAGCTGATTTCTGCCACATCATAGCGGTCTGCATTCCGACTGCCTTCGCCGGCATAATATCCTTTACCTCGCTGTCACCAATATATAAAATTTCGTTTGCCGGTACTCCACTTAATTCCACTAGCTTATGAAACCCGTCCAAAGCAGGTTTCGGTTCTTTCACCATGCCCGCACTTAAAATATTCGTGAACAGTAACGGGTCAATACCTAATGCGGGCAAAATATTTACTACCTCAATATTTGAGAAAAGAGAAATTGCCCTATGTTCCTTGATTTGCTTGAGAATGGCTGGCACATTGCTTGCCGAAAGCTCATAGAGTTCAACTGGGTCTACCTTATTTACCTGTTCTGACCAAAAATTAGACGACTGGCCCAGGGAACGAAAAACGCTTGCGTTACTACCATTGCATTGCTTAAACAGCTTCTCGTAGTCATTCATCAAGCCCTCGGTTACAGGCTTACCCATGACGTTTGCATATGACTCATAGCGTAAGCGGTTGTGCCGCTCGAGCTTCAAAAAAGCGAGCGTGCCGCTAAAATCAAACCAGATATGACGAATGATATTTTTAGACATATTGTATTCTGGCTCGAATGTGAAAACTTGGAAAGTTTAAAAAATTACCCACTCTTTTCCATACTTTTTAAAACCTCGAGATACAACGCTTCAACAATTTTTTCTTGAGCCTTACCAGTTTGCACGTAGTGGTCGAGGCCGGGTGCAGAATTAATTTCTAGAATCCAATACTCATTTGGTTTTTGGGTAATGTCGCCTCGTACCATAAGGTCAACGCCACAAAGTCGGAGCCCCATGTCTTTAGTTAATTGTACTGCGAGCTTTTTGAAGCTCGGGTGAACAATAGCAGTAACGTCTACCGAATCTCCACCCGTTGAAAGGTTTGCATTGTTGAGTAAATAAATGCGCTCGCCGCGCGGCACAATTGAACGAAACGTAAGGCCGTCACGCTTTAGTTTTTCTTTTATACGTGGGTCATGTGGCCTTAGTTGCGTGTCGCGGCCTGCAAGAATAAACTCTTGCTGCTTTAGCTTTATAAGCTGCATGATGGTTGCCTTTCCATTGCCAACGACGCTTATAGGTTCCCGTTCATAAGCAGAAATGACTCGCTTATCGAGAACCACCAGACGGTAGTCCTTCCCTTTCACTTGTGGCTGCACAAGAACAATGCGGTCATTTGTAAACGCCGCTTTTACGGCTCGATAAAATTCTTGTTTATTGTGCGCGAGTGACACACCAGACCCCTGGCTACCACTGTTTGGTTTAACCACAACAGGAAAACCAATTTTCTGCGCATGCCTGTGCGCCGCCGCAATGTTCCGCCGTGGTTGACCAATTGCCTTACCCCAATCATCTCTGTAAAACGTTTTGCTGTGAGGTATAATTTTGTACCCCATGCGTTTCATAAAAAAATTAGCGTAGTCTTTATCTTTGGCTACTTCAGACGAACCTAAAGAATTCAAGTCAAGACTGGAATAACGAAAATACCGCTTTCGACCATTCTTAAAGATAATTTGCCCAACAACATTCCACTCGGGCTCCATCACAACTTTTGCGCCAATGCGAGGTGCAATTTTTTGCAACACCTGACCGAGAAGCGGCGCAAATGGTTTTTTCGTTGTCATATAGTTACTACTTCTTCCGTAATTTCGAAAACAATGGCCGATACATATCATCTTTTATAGCAATTTCTAACTCTTTACGATTCACGGTATCACAAAACTCTATACCACTTTTTTTAATGACCGCTAATGGCTGTTGTTCGTTGCCTTCTCCCATTACAAGCACCGCGGCAGTTGCCAAACAATCCGCCACATTAGTTCGAGAATATTTGGCGATTCTACCAAAAATATCCCGCTTGCCCCGATAATCTTTCACACCCCGAAAGCCGGCATAACCAAGTGCCACGCCCGTTACGCCAGCGCGAAGCGGACTAGTGCGGCTGTCGGTAATGAGCACGCCGAGCTCTTTCACTTTGTACTTCACTAGCAATTTCTTACGAAGCAATCGCGCGGCTTTGAAACTATCTTTTGGTAGCAGTATCAATTTCCCATTTGCGTTTGATTCATCAATTCCAGCGTTGGCCATCAATAAACCGTCTTTGACGGTAAGCCATACGTGTTTCGTTGGTAGTGCGAATTGGCTTTCGCCAAGAATTAACTTTTCTTTTGCTTTCTTATTGGGAACAATCGCTGTTCTGTTTTCAGATAAAGCGACAATCTTCGAAGTGACAACAATGATGGACTGATCCTGAATACTTTTGACGTAACGAATTATAAAGGCAAGTAAATCCTCCCCTTCTTCAAAAATTCCAGTTTTTATTGCTTTAACAAACATTTCATTCATACATTAACAATGGTGCTGCTAACACAGTAGTTTATTATTCCGCCTCTCGAAGAAGATAAATGCCGACGTAAGAAAGCGGCGTATACAATACCCCCATAGCAACTTTAAAAAGCCACCAGGAAATAATGATACTTATGAGCGTGGCCGTCGAATACACACCGGCGAATGCAATGACCATAAATACTACCGTGTCTAGTAACTGCGACCAAAGGTTTGACAACATAGAACGCAACCAGAAAAACCGTACCCCAAACTTTTCGCGTAACAAGAAAAAAGAAAACACGTCCTGATACTCAGCAATAGCAAAGGCCACAACTGAGGCAATGGCAATGCGAGCTGAAATGCCAAATATCAAATTGTACCCCTCCTTCGCCCACTCGCCTTCAGCAGACCATGGGAGCGCTAAGGATAGAAATGAATACGCAATAAAAAGTAGTGTGCTGACTAAACCCGCCAGCACGAATAGTTTGGCAATTCGCTTACCGTACACTTCACCAACAACGTCAGTCATCAAGAATACGACCGGAAAAGAGAACACGCCAACCGACAAGTGAGAACCAAAAATAAAGGGCATAATCTTAAGCCCCAGCGTATTGGCGGCGAAAAGCGACGTTAGATACAACGCTAACGCTATAAGTAATTTTTTAAACGACTGTTCACTGAGAGTAATCATAGTATTGACTATTGAAAATGGTAAAAATAAAAAACCCGCCTGTTAGCGGGACAATGCATCATAGACCCCCGCTTCTATCAAAAGGAGGTGTTATTGCTAACGAAGCTAGACCAGGTTGTTGTTTGATGACTATGCAGCATATTTTTTTCTTTTTTTATTTTACCATGCGTGCATAGTTCTTACCAAAGGCATTCCACGGTAATTTCACTGCAAACTCAGGAAAATGATCAAGAACCCACTGCGGATAGGTGTTACTGTTTGGACCAGTCAAAAAATACCTATCTCGAAAAGGATACGTGGAATAAGAATTCTCTATAAACGACACCATTTTTTTCGCAGTATCACCCTCTATGCTACCAAGCAACTTTGCCTTCCAAACACTCTTGCGCGAAAAATGAACTACCTCAATTCCTTGAAATAGCGGAAAGAAATTTTTATACAAATGCCCCCCATTCGTCTCGTGATACATTTTTCTGAAAAGAACTTCCCATCTAGAAATTAAGCCACGATTATTAATCACAAACCAAGGATGAGCCGCAAAATGAAATGGTATATTACCGGAACTGGTGAATAAAAAAACTTGGTATTTCTCATTGTCTATGAGTTCATCAAACTTTTTACTATCAGCCATACTGTTTAAATCAAAACCATATTACTGCTAGCTAACCTATTCCAAAGGAAATTTTAGCCAGCCTATTGCAACAAGGGCAACAACGAGTACGGTGTAGGCAAGTGAAAAAGCAAAATCTTTTACTAATTCCTTACGTGTATAGCTGCCTTCCTCTTTCGAGAGGATGTCCTTAACCCCGTGATGCATCAAGATAAAACCAACAACGTTTGTTATCCAATAACCCAAAACCATCATTGGAAGAAATAAATCTCTCGATATAAGTCCGAATGGAAATGCAAATGCATACGCCAACGGAATATTGATAAGCAAATCATTCCACCACGAGAGCGGTGAAAGTATATAGCCAATAGTGGTTAGTATGCCACCCCGAATTTTCTGATTCACTATCATGCAACTTGCAAGTCCTCTATTTCAATGTCGTTCGCAATTTCATTACATTTTTTCAATTTCTTTCAAATCTTTATCTGGTATATATAGAATGAGGAAACCAACAATGATGCCCACTACCGTGGTCCAAATGTGACCACCATCAAAAAACAGCATATCTAGCTCATCTAGCACATACCAAATACCGCGCCAAATCAAAACTAAGCCGATTACTGTTGAGATATTTTTTGTTAGATACGATATTGTTATTAGATTTTTTGCCATAGTTTTCATTTATTTTTTCCATGCTAGTAAGGAAATTCCTCGGACTACCAAGGTCGGGCATTACTGTAGTAAGCATATTGTACGAAATTTCAAGCAATTGGGCCAAACAAGAATTTGCGGACCTGGGTCAATATCTTATCTTCGAGAATCACTATTACGCATCTCACTATTTATATCCTTTTCGCTTTCTCTTTTCCAATTTGTAAGTTCGTAGTATTTCTCGACTTCTCCTGCCCGAAGCTCTTCGACTGCACTCGGAATAATTTCTTTGGCATCCAGTATTGCGTATTGCCTTTCGTCAATTTTCTCGATTCTTCCGCCGTTTAAGGATTCAGCAGCAATAGCATAAAGAAAAATCTCTTGCTCTGGGTTAAACAATTCGGGATGCTCAAAATGAATCTTGTGTTCTTCATCATTAATCTCTGTTAGCCCATCGGGTCGCGCTGCCATAGCAATTGCAAAACCACGATCCGGGGTGAGATATATTGCCTCGAGTAGTTCTCCCTCTGGAACAGTAAGACCATCAGCAGCCTGCGCCTGACGTCTTTCTAGCTTATCTACTCTATGTCGAGAGCCGTGGTAAAGAATCATATAAATCTAACATCTTAAAAACCCATTTCCTCTAATTTTTTAATATGAGGTTCTAACTCAGGATTTTGTGAAATATATCTTCTGTCAATCAAATCGGGAACTGACATATTCGGATTTTTCTTATCTTCATCCTGCTGTCTTTGCCACTCTGCAAGAATATCAGGATATTTTTCTTTTAGAATACCGAACAGACGAACCATTAACGGCAAATAAATTTTATTTCGTTCTATTGACTGTGCTTTTTCTTTTTCCTCGAAATCGGGAGCTTTGTAGTCAAGTGTTTCAAATTTTCTTGCCGTAAGAGCAATTCTCAAGCTAATTATTTCTTGCGGAAGTCCGTATCTACTACCAGCAGTTTTTAAATGGTAGTCCAAAACAGAAAACCCTTGCTCCGGGTCATACATAAAATTAGACGCCTTCGGGTCAATAACAAGTCCTTTCGCGTCGAGTTCTCGCACCGTGTCAATGAGTTGAATTATGTGTTCGTCAGAATATTCTGGTGCTTCTTCTGGTGTAAAATTTGCTACCTCCGTTCCTTCCAATAGCTCCATAATCACCACGCCATCGTCAAAAGAATAGCTGACAAGCTGGGAAGTGTGTGGAATACCCTCTGCTCGAAGAAGTGGCTTGATCTCAAAATTTACTTGAGTAATACTTTTTGAGAATTTCGCGGCGTACGTTTTGCCATCCACCTCAATTCGAAAGGCTGAGCCATTGCTTCCAGAACCAAGATATTCAGGAAGTTCTTTGAAATTTCCATGCGCCATTTTTGCCTTCAATTCGGCGATTACTGGTTGAAACTTCTCCTTATACGTTTTGATATTTTCTTCAATGAAAGAGGTTTCCAATTTTCTTTCTTGGCGCAAGAAATTTACATAAGTGTCTTTATGTTTTTGAATTAGAGCAACAAGCTCTTCCGGCAAATCCGGTGGTAAGTTGTTTAAATCTTTTATTTTAGAAAGTTCGGCAGAATATTTTAGTATTTTAGCTTGCTCTTCTGTAAAGTTTTCTACGCCTTTGTCGGCAAAAACTTCCACTTGCGCCTGCAAGCGTTCCTGTAATTTTTCTTCTGGCTTAAATTGTGGCGCGCCTTCAAATTTCATATTTTAAATATCGACTTTTACGCCAAGAGTGAAACTGATTCACCCCACTCACCATAAATCTCCACCTCTGATACCTTGCGGTATGCATTCTATTTTTGGCGGAGAGGGCGGGATTCGAACCCGCGGACCCTTGCGGGTCACTCGCTTTCCAAGCGAGCGCACTAGACCACTATGCGACCTCTCCGCCAAAAATACAATGAACGCTTTCTCCCGTCCTTATTATTTAATAACTATGAATGACAGGATTTTCAACAATCGAGTGCGCTAGACCACCGACCAACAAGGAAGTCCCTGTGAAGGGATATGCGACCTCTCCAAAATCTCAAGATTGGGACTGCCGCATCATACCAGAAATACGCACAATCAGTGAACAGAGAGGTATGCTTGCTCACTATTTATCCTGAACGTAGTCGAAGGATACGTTTTCAAGGTTTATGAAGCAAGGCACTGCTTGACCCATCCCCTTTGCCAGGCGTAAGGTTTGTTCGCCACAACGGCTTGGAGGTTCACCGTGAAGAACAAAAAACGTACGGCTCGGCCTCGGCGGCGGCGCAAGAAGATTCGAATCAACTGGAGGGCACTCAGACGATCAAAGGCCGCAGTTGGAGGCGCACTTGTCGCCTTCGTCCTCCTAATCCTTTCGTTCGCCGGCCTGGTTCCTTACACCATCGCCGGCTACAAGACAATGTACTTGCTTGACGGCGCAATCGCCGTTCTCGGGGTCGCCGCTCTCATGTGGGTGGACCGCAGCAAGTACTTCCAGAAGTCGCCGCCTCTCCCACCGTGAGGCGGCGCTTTTCTTTATCAAATTAACGGGCGTGGGGCGGCTGCTGTTGCAACCGCCCCACGAGAAAATTTCACCTCAATGGTGCCGGAATGGAAGCGCGAAATGCGCGTGCACACAACGCGGGCACTCCGCCTTCTGTTGCGCTGCGACACATGCCGCACCGAAAAGTTCCCACACGTGGCTTGGCATCACCTCTTCGCACCCCTGCCAGAGAATCGAGGGCAGCACCTCGGCGAGATTTCCGGTACGTTTCACCAGGTAACGAGAGATTGTCCAACACCTCCTTTTGGGCCGGTACGTCACGGTGATGAGGCCCTTTGAACCAGTGAAGCGAGCGTGTTCACCGCACACTTTGGGAAACGCAGACGACCAATACGGCCGTATCTTGCAGCCGCTCAGGCCGCAGACGATAGTGCCGAAGCCAACGTCTTTGCCACCCCGTTCAGGGATTTGAAGCCGGATGGTCCCCGTGTCTCGCTGCAACTGGCTCTCCAAAAGCTCAGGCACTCGATATCCGGAAATCACAGACTCGAGATGAATAATCGTACCTCCACGAATGATGTGGGCAGTCATACCCGTCTCACGCAAGTGCGCCACCAACGGCGGCGACTGGTAGTCCAACCGCACGACAAGCTCCAAACCATCCATGACTCGTTCCTCCTGTGAAAGAGCGACTCCAAAAGCCCTCCCCCTTGATGAAGTTGTGGAACTGACTTCTTTATTTAACGGCGGGTAAGCTGGTGTGTCAAATAGCTTTACCTCGCGTCAGCACTTTCAAGCATCGGGTTCGCCCGTTCTTGCTCCATGAGGTAATAGTAGGCAGAAAGTGCTGCTTTCACGCCGTCCCCGGCAGAAATATTATTTTGTTTGAATGGGTCATCAGTTACGTCTCCGGCCGAAAAAATACCAGCTTGGGATGTAGCGCAGGTACGAGGATTCACCACTACTTGTTTGGCCTTGTCGAGGTCAACTAAACTAGCCACCGGCTCTGAATTCGGAACAGAACCAATTTCAATAAATAATCCGGACACGGGCAATTCACGTTCTTCTTTCGCACCGTCAACGGTATAGGTAATCGAGGTTAAAAATGTATCACCGGACACTTTTTTTATTTCAGCATTTGTTAAAATACTCAATTTCTCATTGCCCTTCACTTTCGCGTACACTACGGGGTCGCCCGTTGGTGCATCGCCATGCACGAGTAAATAAACTTTTTCCGCATAGGGAAACAAATCCTCAACCGCTTCTAACCCAGCATTCCCGCCACCAACAACAGCGACGGTTTTACCTTTAAAGAGCGGCGCATCGCACGTTGAACAGTATGCCACACCCTTCCCGTTCAGTTTTGCTTCACCCGGCACCCCAAGCATCCGCCGCCTCGCACCAGTCGTAACAATGACGGTTTTTGTTGTGTACTTTGTGCCATTCGTCGTCGTAACAACAAAGTCGCATATGCGATTCTCTCGACACTTTATTTTCACAACTTCGGTGGCGCGCACCCCTTCTTTAATTTCAAGAACATCAGCGTAGGCGCTGAGATGAGCTTTCAACTTTTGCATCAGCTCAATACCAGACACGTGTGGCTCACCAATCCAGTTTTGAATATCGTCCGAAACAATCGACTGACCACCGAACGACTCAGTAAGCAGTAACGTCTTCATACGCTTTCGAGCCGCATACACCCCAGCACCCGTCGCCGCCGGACCACCGCCAATGATTATAGTGTCGTATATAACTGCCATTACCTGATTATAGCACGCCGAGTTCGCGAAGCGCTTTACCAAATGTGTGCACAGCTCGGCGAGCTGTTCCCCTGTCAGGCTGGTAGTTCGCTTCGTGTACTAAACGATTTCGAGTCAAATGAGCTGGCCACACATAACGTAGTTGCGGCTTGCTGCGGGTTAAAAACCGTAAACGCTCCCCCATGTCTTTTCCCGGCAGCGACTTTGCTTTCAGTACTCGGTCAAACAACTTATCTGCCTCAATCACTGCGATTGACCAATGCGTTTCACCCTGGTCAACAAGTGCTTCAATGCTCGCCCATTTTTCTGCCCAGGCTTTTTTGTCAGTAAGTGAGAATTCTCGCGAACGAAGTTTTCGAACCAGCCACCGCTTGAAAAGTAAAAATATGAAAGCTATGGCAAAAAGTACGAAGATTACAATCGCGACCTTTGGCATACGTTAGCCAAGTGTCGGACGACCGGTGGCTGGCAACTGTTTTTCCAATACCGCACTCCCCGCAAATAATCCAGCTTCGTCAAATCGTCGACTGATAAGCTGCAACCCGATTGGCAAACGAACGCCATCACCACCTGCGACAAGTCCCATTGGCAGCGAAATGGCGGGCAACCCGGCAAGTGACGCTGGGCTCATAAAAATATCTTCCAAGTACATCTTCAGCGGGTCATTACTTTGTTCACCAATTGGAAAGGCGACGTGTGGCGCGGTAGGGGTCGCGATAAAATCACACTGCGTAAGCGCTGCCTCCAATTCTCGAACAATGACGGTGCGCACCTTCTGGGCAGTTTTATAGTATGCGTCATAGTACCCAGCCGACAGGGCATAGGTACCAAGCATAACCCGTCGTTTCACCTCTGGCCCAAGACCTTCACCACGTGATTTTGCATACACTCCAAAAAGCGAGTCAGCAGCCTTACTTTGGTGTCCATAGCGAATGCCATCGAATCGAGCCAGGTTAGAACTCACTTCGCAGGGTGTAATAACGTAATATGCGGCAATACCGTACCGTGCGGTTGGTAATTGTATATCAACTATTTCTGCGCCTAATACTTTCGCAGCCGCCAGTGCTTGCTCGAACCGTTCAGCCACTGCTGGCAGCATACCGGTCGCAATAAAATCTCTTGGTACGCCAATCTTTTTGCCTCGTAAATCTTGCAACGCAGTAATGGCTGTAGTGTACGTGCCACCTAAGACCGCCTCCGGTGAAGTCGTTTGGTCAGCATCGTCCCCGCCGGCCATACTTTCAAGCATATGCGCGGCGTCCAGAACCGTTTTCGTCATGGGACCTATGACGTCAGTGGAAGACGTCATAGAAAGAAGACCGGAACGCGAAACTCTCCCATAGCTTGGTTTCATACCAAGCACACCACAAAAACTTGCAGGATGCCGAATAGAACCACCGGTGTCCGTTCCAATGGCGGCGGCGCATAAATCAGCTGCTACCGCCGCAGCTGAACCGCCCGAAGAGCCACCAGGTACGCGTGAGGTGTCCCAAGGATTCTTGGTTGGGCCATACGCAGAATTCTCAGTAGAAGCACCGTGAGCAAATTCATCAAGATTGGTCTTACCCAAAATAACAGCACCCGCCGCACGCAATCGCTTCACTGCTGTCGCATCAAACGACGATTGGTAGTGCTCCAGCATTTTTGAAGCGGCCGTGGTGCGCATGCCAAGCGTCATAATGACGTCTTTAACAGCAATCGGAACGCCTAGAAGTGGCGCGCTCTCTCCTTCTCCGCGTTTCTTGTCGGCATCCTCAGCTGCAGCCAAGGCAGATTCATGCGCCACAGTAAGATAGGCGTTCAGTGTTGGATTCAAGGCATCAATGCGATCGAGATATGCTTTCGTAACGTCTACAGCACTAAACTCAGCAGCCGATAAACCAGCCACTGTTTCAACCAGCGTTAATTCATGCAGTTTCGCCATACTATTCAAACACTGCCTTCACTTTGAGGTAGTCCCCTTCGCGCAGAGGAAAAGCCTCAAGGAGGAGCTGGCGGGTTGCTGTGTCTGATGGGCTGGCGACGTCTGCTGCCAAACGATTCGTTAGCCCCGTTACCTGCGCTGTTTCTTCGACACCCGTGACAACAACTTCTTGCAGCTCATCAATGTAGGCAATAATTTTAGACAGCTCACCTTGTATGCTGTCGATTTCGGCTTCACTTAAGTCAAGCCTAGCGAGCGTTGCAATATGAATGACGTCCTCTTTCGTTAATGCCATATGAGTCCCAATGGTACGCAATTACGGCCGCTCCTTCAAGTAACGCTGAAAAGCCGTTTCATCAAGCACCGGAACACCAAGCGATTTCGCTCGCGCCGCCTTACTGCCAGGGTTCTCGCCCACCACCACAAAGCTTGTTTTTTTACTCACACTCTCAGCTGTTTTTCCCCCCGCCGACCGAACAGCGGCTTTCGCTTCATCTCGGCTCATGGTGTTTAAAGTACCAGTGATGACAACTGTTTTTCCTTGAAAGGCACCACCAGTTTTTTTTGATACGTACGGCACAATAACGACATCATTACTCGTAAACTTTTCCAGCAGCTGCTGATGCGTCGTGTCTGAGAGCCATTCAGCAATACTCGTCGCTACCACTCCTCCGATATCAGCCACCTTTTGCAGCGTTTCGGAATTTGCAGCAGCAAACAACTCGAACGTGCCAAAACGTTCGGCCAGCGCAAAAGCAGTTTCCTCACCCACATGACGAATGCCAAGAGCGTTGATAAAGCGAGCGAGTGGAATGCGTCGCGCGTTTTGGATAGCGTGAACCAACTTGGCGGCTGACACTTCGGCGAAGCGCTCGAGTGGTTCGAGGTCTCCTGCAGTAAGCGAGAAAAAATCGGCTGGGTCACGCACCAGATTCTCTTGCATCAACTGCTCAACAACTTTCTTACCTAAGCCGACAATATCAACCCCGCTGCGCGAGGCAAAGTGCACGTTCTGACGCAAATTTTGTGCGTAACACTTTCGATTCATACAGAAGCGACCAACTGTGCGCTTCGTACCACCAAGCCGCTGCTCCACTGCCGCGCCACAAACTGGGCACTGCGTTGGCATAACGAAAACGTGCTCACGACCGGTTCGTAAATTCGGCAGCACTCGAACAATGTCAGGAATAACATCTCCAGCTTTCTCTAAAATAACTGTGTCACCAATACGGACGTCTAACCGCTTGATTTCTTCTTCATTATGCAATGTTGCCCGTGAGACGGTTGTGCCAGCAACAATGACAGGGCGTAACTGAGCCACCGGCGTTAAAACACCCGTCCGACCTACTTGAACAACAATTGCTTCAACGACCGTCGTCGCTTGCTCGGCTGGAAATTTAAACGCCACCGCCCACCGTGGTGCCTTTCCGGTATAGCCAAGTTGCACCTGATCAGCGACACTATCTAGCTTCACCACCACACCATCAATCCAGTAATCCTCTTTCTCCCGTTTTGCTTGCCACTCTTTCCAATACGCCACGACCGCAGCAACTGAGGTGCAGCGACGGAAGTGTTTATTTACCTTAAATCCAAGGCTGACCAGCGTTTCAAGCTCGCCACTTTGCGTGGCTGGAGCATCGACTGCTTTTGAAATATCGTAAAAAAATGCGTCAAGCTGTCGCTCGGCAGCCACACGAGGGTCAAGCTGCCGAATACCACCGGCGGCGGCGTTCCGAGGGTTGGCGAACAATTCTTCCCCCCGTGTTTTGCGCTCTTTATTCAACGCATTAAAAACAGATTTTTTCATATACACCTCACCTTCAACCACAACATCTACCGGCCGGCGCAACGTCAATGGAACGCTGGCGATGGTGCGAACATTATGCGTTACGTCTTCTCCCACCACGCCGTTCCCACGGGTCGCCGCTGACACCAACACCCCTCGTTCATACGTAAGTACAATATGTAGGCCATCAATTTTCAGCTCGGTCGTATAGGCAGCGGCCGACGAACCAAGCATTTTTTTTACTCGTGTATCAAAACTCTCTAGCTCCTCTGGAGAAAAAATATCAGCAAAAGACCACTGCGGCACCGTGTGCTCGATTTTTCGAAACGCCGGCATCGGTTGCCCACCAACTCGCTGCGTAGGCGAATCTGGGGTTACTAAATCGGGAAACTGACTTTCGAGCGTAAAAAGTTCGTGCTTCAAAGAATCAAGTGCGGCATCGCTAATCGGTAACGCTTCATCAAGTACGTGATACTGGTAGCGGTACGTTTCAATGGCCTGCCGCAAAACACTGATTCGCTCTTTGGCTTCTGATTTTTTTAGTGCCATACAGAAAGGAAATAATTTGTGACAACGGCAATGCGTTCAGGAAACAGTAAGACAAAAAAAGTAGCCGCCATCAAAAATGTACCCATTGGAAGCATACCACCAAGTTCCTTGCGCCCTGTTGCCACGAGCGCAATAGCCACCACGCCACCAATAAGATACGAAACATAGAGTGCGGCGAGCGTTCCTGGCCAGCCAACCGCCGCCCCCACCACAGCACCCAACCGAATGTCGCCGTCCCCAACCCAGCGACCGCGCGAGACCACCCAAAGAACGGCGTACAACCCGGCCCCAACAGCAGCACCAAGAAAAACTGCTCGCCATGGCATACCGAGCAGTATGTTCAAAAACGCAGCTACGCCTGCCACGGGCAAAGCAACGGCATCGGGCACCGCATACCAACGCGCATCAAAAACAAAAAGTGCTAGTAACCCCATAGTAATAACGAAATCTTTCAGCAGATACGGGTAGAGCATACTGAGTTCAGCTGGAGCGTATGACGATGCTAGTAACGCAAAACAGCAACCCGTGACAAATTCAACCACTGGATACTGTAGCGAAATTGATGACTGGCACTTTGCACATTTACCAGCGAGCGCCAGGTAGCTAACGACCGGCAACATATGTAAAAAGGAAAGTGTCACCCCACACTGCGGACAATGTGAACGTCCCGTGATGAACGATTCTCCTGCAACTGTTCGTAGAATGAGCACGTTTAAAAAACTGCCCACGAAAAGCCCGAGAATAAATGACATTAGTATAATCATAACTGTGTACGCTTCGTATACATGTTCACTGGTAACAAGCTCGAACTTGGGGAAAGAAAGCTAGCCCGCCAGCCATTAGCTTCTAGCCAGACCGTAAGTGTGCTCGGGTCGATAAAAAATACCAACCAAACACGCTTTGCCTGCTCACGCTCCAATACCTGTTCAAGCTGACCAACTACCGCAGCGTTGGTCGGACGAAAAATACGAAATTGAGACTCGTTTTCTACTAACCCAAGCGTCTGTCGGGATTGTCCCAAATCATTACCAAAGTAGCCAATGGGTAAAATGGAATGCGTTTCGATGTCGGTGCGCAGATAATGATTTATATCAGTGCGCAGAAAAGCAGACTCAGTGATAACGACGTCTCCTGGTTGAAACGATTCGTTGATAAAATTGGCGACTATCCGCAGGCGATGATGGGTATCCCACACCTCGTCGTTCCCGACGACTTGCACAGTGAACGGCACCGTACTAATGATAAACAAAGCAAGACAGAGCAATCGCAATTTCACGGCCATAAGCGACAGTGCATACCCAATGAGCATTGCAAAGAGAACACTATTGATGAGTATGTGCTCCTGCAACTTGGGCGTGTAACTGATGGACTGGGGTGAAAATAGAAAACCGGTAAGCGACAATACGGCGACGGCCAACAAAAGCACTGCCCCTCGACTTTCTGGTAATTCGCCACGACGCCACAGATTACGCACGGTGTACGCAAGGCACAAAAGAAAAACAAGCTTCCAGAAGAACACAGCGAAGGTAACGACCGGCGCCACTTTTGTAAAATCATTTAGCCACAGCAGCTGGTCACTAACGACGCTCGGAAAACTAACTGAGCGTACGCCATTACCAATGCTTCTGGCGACGCCCCATAGTTCATACTCCCCAAGAAACAATTTATAAAATACAGTACTCAGCCACGGCATGAACCCAAGTGCAATTGCGACGTGCGTATAAAACCAAGCCAGAAACCAATTGCGCCGCTTTTCAATGCTGGATTCTGGATACGCGGCGTCAAAGAGCCACACCACAGCCAGAGAAGCCGCAAAGAATAAAAACGAGTAGTGTACATACAGGCCAGCGAGCATCGCGGCACCATAACCAACCAAAAAATACCGATTCCCCGACCGCCGATACCGGGAGTAACACCAGAGGGTGATTAAACCGATTAACGTAAAAAGTGCGTAAGGCCTTGCCTCTTGGCTAAATTCAATTTGTGAAGGAAGGAGCGCAGTAATCAAGGCCGCTACAATTGCCGCTGTGCGGGATTTAAAAAAAGAATGCGTCACACCATACGTGGCGAGAACAACACCGAGGCCAGCAATAAACGAGGGTAACCGAGCAATGAATTCGCCCTCACCGAAAACCGTCCACCATTGCAAAAGCAAGTAGTACAACGGCGGATGCACTTCAACTAACTTGAGGTAGTCGATTAACGCAGCGGCACTTGAAAAATTAGTTGCGATATCAAAACTCAAGGCTTCGTCACCCCAAAAAGGCTCGGTGCCAAGATGTATAGCGCGCAGCACCCCACCGAGAATGACGACGCCAGCAAGAAATATGCTCGACGTATGACGAATGGCGTACTGCCGCACCTTGACGAGTACTATGCTCATACATCGTATTCTAGCAGTCACAAACAGTTACGACGAATAAAGTACACCCCAGAAGTTCTGGGGTGTACTTTATGAAAACGAAATAGTGAATCGAAAACTATTGGATGCCGCTTGGGTTAGCAGTATGCGAACCGGAAGCGAGACTGCCGGTCTGACCTTCGAGGGTGAAGTCAATAGTGTAGTCAGTGCCAGCCGTAGAATCGTAATCATACGTACCAGTTGGCGCTGATGGAACTTGACCCATGTAAGTCGTACCAGAGCAAGAACCACTGATGCCGCCTCCAGAAGAGAGACAAGTGGCCGATGCACCACCGAGCGTAACTGTTGCGATTGGGTAAGCGTTCTGATCAGCGAAGTAAAGCTCCAATGCCGTCTGTACTTGCTTCACGTCTGCAACGCGCTTGGCGTCCCGTGATTTCTGTCGAGCGTTGTTCAAAGCAACTACTGCGAGGGTCGAAAGCAACGCAATAATGGCGATGACCACCAACAGCTCAATTAAGGTGAAACCTTTTCGAACTATCGTCATGCGTGTTCACCCCCTTTCAGTTGAAAATTTTGAATCATATCACTATGCACAAGTGCGTAAATGCACGAGAGTAGTTTACCAGTCATACAACTTCTTCGCAACGGTTTACAAACGACCAGGCAACAATTCACCCAGTCGACGAACGATATCTGCTGGAATGTGGTTCGCTTTTACAAAATAATCCACAGCGCCAAGTACTTTACCCCGCTCCACCTGCTCTGGTTGGCTGAGATTAGACAAAAGGAGAACGGGAATCTGTGCTGTCTTACTGTTTCCCTTTAGTCGCTGCAGCACATCAAACCCATCGAGCTCTGGCAAAATGATGTCAAGAAGTACAACGTCGGGTGGTTCGGTGATCGCGGCAACAAGTCCGGCTGCTCCGTCAAGGGCTGTCTGCACAGTGTACCCAGCCATACGGAGTGCCGTCGCATACATTTCAGAAATTCCTACATCATCCTCAACTAATAACACCTTCGCCTGTTGCTCGTTCCCTGGCATGGCTATGACGCAACTTCCGCTGCTGGCACAGCGCCGCCCGTCCGCTGCTGTGGACCGGCCTTAAACCCCGGCGCATCTGTTTCAAGCGTAAATTCAAGTCGATAGGCCCGGCCGGCTTCGAGCACCGTGTACCGGTAGGTACCAGTACCCGGATCACGCGGCATGGCACTCAAATATATTCTATTGTCCGAAGGATTAACTGGAAGAATACAACTATCTCTACTAATCCAACCGGCCGCACCCAGGCACTGCGTTGTGTCGGTCCCCAGCACAATTTCAACGCCGCTTGGAAAGCGAGCTTCATTTTGACGCCAATATTCATCAAGCGACTCTTGAATCAAAGCAACGTGCGCGAGACGAAGCACATCTCGAGCCGAGGCCATGGCTGCTTCGTGTTCTATGAGCGAAATACCTGACACCACGGGAGCAACCGGTGCTGGTGAACGACGCATAGACACGCCAATGGCTACCCCGCTTACAAACACAACGACAACGATACTAAGTAAAGCGGCGTATTCGACGAGCCTTCCGGCGGTTCGTGTCATTCCTGTTTTATGTTTTTTTGCCTCTGGCCCTCGCACCATCTCGACTGTTGCACTGTGTGGAGCACTATTTTTTTTCGCCACAGGCGGCGGAACGGAAATCGACCGGTCTACTGCTGGCTTCGCCTGCTGCGTCTCAGGCTCATGCATGCTGATGGTGCTTGCCACCGCTGCAGGATGCATCACCGTTGGTATAACTGGCTGCACGACTTCACTCAATTCAATTTTAGCCGGCTCTGCTTCGGTCTTCGTCGGTACTGCTCGCACCGTTTTTAATTGTGGCGAATTCGACAGCCCCTCGGCTTCATGTAGTTCAGCTGGCAATAGCTGTTTTGCTAAACGTTCACGTTCTTCAACTTCCCGTTTACGACGTTCAGAAGACAGGAAATTAACATCCATAGTTCGTTATGATTTAAATGGTCGGAGCGCCAGACCAATCGCCACGCTAAACTGTCCGGCTGTTTCTGACAGCACCTTCTCAAGTTCTAATGGATAGCGAACCCGAGACCATGGATTACCAACAAACGTGCGCAACCCCGTCTCTTGAAAAATGTATTCAGGAAGCCCAACCAGTAATGACGAGCCGCCAGTGAGAATTATCTTCTCAACCCGTCGCTGGGATTGCTCGAAATAGGTATCAAGCGTGTAACGCAACTCGTGGACTACGGGTTCAATTGTTTTTTTATAGACACCAGCCAAACCAACGTTTCCGGCAGCCAAACCAGCATCTCGCTTTGCTTGTTCGGCTAGCGCAACGTCAACGCCCAGCACCGACTGCAGCGCACTAGTTAAGTCTCGGCCACCAATGCGTACACTGCGAGAAAGAACTGGCACCCCATTGGCCACAACGATGATGTCTGTTGTTGTCGCACCAAAGTCTACAATCGCTACCGAAGCAGGGTCTTTACCAACCAAGGAACGCACCATAGCAAAGCTCTCGACTTCCAGACCAAGCAATTCAATTCCGGCCAATCGACAAATAGTATCGTATCGCTCAACCAACTCGCGTGGAGCCGCCACGAGCAGTATACGAACGGAGTGTTTATCAGCGCTCACGCTAAGTTGTTGTGGATCAAGCACCATCTCGTCAATTGGCCGAGGAAGCAGTTTCGCGGCTTCCGTGTGAACTGCCGCTGCCACAGCTTTCGCATTCCCCTGCGGTACAGTAATGATTGAGGTAAAGACTGATTCTGTTGGTAAGGCACTGTACACTCCCCGAGCTGTTGCTCGGCTTTGTTTCAGTAACGTGGCTACAGTGGCAGCCAACTGACCCGTATCATACTGACGAGCAGCTGGAAGCGTTGGTACGGTCACCATGCCGTAGGTTGCTAGCTCAGGCACGCCAGCGGTGGCTCGCAACTCAACGAGCTTTATACTCGTTGAGCCAATATCTAATCCAAGATAACTCGTAGGCCGCATGCGTTTGTATACATACCCCGAACAACAGGGCGAGAAATAAATTCCGCAAACGTTGACGTTTGCTTGTTTTTTCGGTACGATTGCAAAAGAAAATGATTGAAAATATGGTTCGCTCAAAATTTATTATACCACACATTACAAGAAAATTCCTATGACACCACTAAGTATTTTTGCCATTATTGCTGTCGTCATTATTTTAGGAATCATTTCTTTTTACAATGGATTGATTCGTGCCCGCACCCACGTGACTGAGGCCTGGGCGGATATCGATATCCAACTGAAACGACGCTCTGACCTTATTCCAAATCTTGTCGAAACCGTTAAGGGGTACAAGGCGCATGAAGCTGGTACATTAGAAAAAGTAACCGCGGCCCGAGCAGCTGCCCTGCAAGCCGCCACCATGGCGGAACGAGGCATAGCAGAAGCGGCACTCGGAAACAGTCTCAGTGGCTTATTTGCGGTCGCAGAAAGCTACCCAGACCTCAAAGCATCCACCAATTTTGTTGAGCTGCAGCGTGAACTGGCTGATACAGAAAACAAAGTACAAGCTGCCCGACGGTTCTATAACGGACTGGTGCGAGACTACAACATTAAACAAACTGTCTTCCCGACCAACCTCATTGCTGGCCCACTTGGTTTCCACCAAGCAGAGTTCTTTGAGCTTGATGCAACGGCCAGTCGTGAACCTGTTGCTGTTTCCTTTACCTAATGTATCAACAAATTGTTGCGAATAAACGACGGTCTATACTGCTGATCAGTGCGGTAGTTGCTTTGGTGCTTCTTATTGGCTACGTCTTCGGTACGATTAGTGGCAACACTCCAGCACTGTTAGTCATGGCTGGTTTCTTGGCACTCACCAGTACGCTCACGAGCTGGTTCGCGGGTGATAAAATCGCTCTTACAGGATCCGGTGCTGTGTCGCTGCCCTACGACGCAGACCCTGAACTACACCGCATAGTTGAAAACTTGGCCATTACTGCCGGTATACCAACGCCAAAATTGTATCTCTTGCCAGACAGCGCCCTGAACGCATTTGCCACTGGTCGTGACCCAGCGCACGCAAGTATCGCGGTTACTGCAGGGCTCCGACAGACATTAAGCAAGAATGAGCTTGAAGGTGTCCTGGCACACGAACTTTCTCACATTAAAAACTTCGACACGCGGTATCTCATGCTGGCCATTACACTGGTTGGCTTCATTGCTATCGCTTCAGACTTCTTCATTCACTCCCACCTCTTTGGCAGGAATCGGGACACAAAGAACACCCCACCAATTTTGATTATCGTCGGATTGGCACTGGCTGTACTAAGCCCGATTATTGCCAAATTATTACAACTGGCCATCTCACGCCGCCGTGAATTTCTAGCCGATGCTGATGGCGCGCTGCTCAGTCGCTATCCTGAAGGGCTGGCTTCGGCGCTAGAAAAAATTGCTGACGCTAACCAAATGACAACGAGCGCCTCAAACGCCACAGCCTCACTCTATTTTGCCAGCCCCTTCCCACGCTCATCCCGACGACTCGCTTCTCTATTTTCTACCCACCCACCCCTGGAAGAGCGGATTACCGCGCTCCGGACAATGGGTGGCGGAGCATAAGTATGTCTACTAAATCTACAAAATTCAGCGGCTACCTTTCTCTCGCGCTCCGTCGAGCAAATACGCTAGCACGGGAAGCGAAGCAGGCAACCGTTGAGCCGATTCACCTGCTCCTCGCCTTGGCAGAAACTCGTGGTTCCCTGTCAGCTGAGCTGCTAGCAAGTGCAAAACTCGACATTGAAGCGTTGCGTTCCTTCTTAATTGAGCAAACAACAGCAACAAGCACCGCAACGCCACTCCTGTCTGCTGATGCGCGTCGAGCACTGATGCGGGCAACCGCCATTGCCTACCGTGCACAGCACACGTATATAGGAACTGAACATCTCCTACAGGCCATCCTCGACCGTCCGGGGGAAGCGCTTCGACTATTTCGCCACAGTCATTGGGATACTCGTGAGCTAGCAAAACAACTCGAGCTCGTTATGAAGAGTGACGCAAAGTTAACCGAACTAACGGAAACCTTTATTGATACCGCGACAACAAGCGACGAGCTTGATGAGTTACCAAGCGTCATTAAGGGGTTTGGTACTCATTTAACAAATCCTGAACGAGCGGCGGCAATCGACCCGGTCATTGGCCGTGAACTAGAAATAGAACGGGTCATGCAAATACTACTTCGTCGCACAAAAAATAACCCCGTCCTCCTTGGCGATCCGGGCGTAGGTAAAACTGCCATTGTCGAAGGGCTCGCTAAACGGATTGCCGAAGGGAACGTTCCCACAGCACTCAAAGGCAAGCGCATCGTATCGCTCGACGTTGGTTCACTTATTGCGGGTACAATGTTTAGAGGTGAATTTGAAAACCGCATACGGCAGGTCTTAGACGAACTGAAACGCAACACAGACATCATTATATTCATCGACGAATTACACACCATTGTGGGCGCCGGCGCTGCCACAGGCTCTATTGATGCGGCTAATCTTCTAAAACCAGCGCTGGCTCGTGGAGAACTTCGCTGCATTGGTGCCACAACTCTCGAAGAGTATCGCCAGCATATTGAATCTGATGGCGCGCTTGAACGACGCTTCCAACCAGTACGCGTGTCTGAACCAACCCCAAGCGCGACCCGTGATATTCTCCACGCACTTCGTCGTCGCTATGAAATGCACCATGGTGTTCGTATTACTGATGAAGCCATTGACGCCGCCATCCGCTTTAGCGAACGCTACCTACCAGAACGGTTTCTCCCTGACAAGGCAATCGATCTTATTGATGAAGCAGCCGCTCGAGCAGCACTAAAAAGTGCAACGCCAGCCCTCATTGGTCGCATTCAAGAAGTCACCGCCGCTGAACGAACGGCCACAAAACGCAAAGAAACGGCCACAACACAGGAACGATTTGAAGAAGCGATTCGTTGGCGCGACGAAGCACGCGACCACCATGCTCGTCGGCTGGAGCTTGAAGCCTCATTTGCGGCCGATGATTCAACTGACCTACCAACAGTGACGGCAAAGACGGTGGCCGAAATCCTCACCGCCTGGACAGGTGTACCCGTGCGTGAACTCGCCCTCGACGAGCACGCCCGACTCAATAATTTAGAAGCGTCGCTTGGTGAACGTTTTATTGGTCATGAGCATGTTCGACGAACCGTTTCAGAAACAATCCGCCGCTCGTCGTTAGGTTTATCTGATAGGCATCGTCCCCTGGCCTCGTTTCTCCTGGCTGGTCCTACCGGCGTCGGAAAAACAACGCTGGCGAAAGCGTTGGCCCAAACACTTTTCCAATCCGAGGATGCCCTGCTTCGCTTTGATATGAGTGAGTACACCGAGGGACACACGGTCGCGAAACTTATTGGCGCACCAGCTGGCTACGTTGGCTACAAGGAAAGCGGCGCACTAACGGAGGCTGTACGACGGCGACCGTATCGCGTCATCCTCTTTGACGAACTTAACCGTGCCCATAGGGATGTCTACCAATTGCTCCTACAAATACTAAGCGAAGGGTCTCTCCGAGATGGTGCGGGACGAGTCATCAGCTTTCGACAAACCATAATAGTCGCCACCATGAACCCGCTCCCCAAGGAGGCCAGTTCGCTGGGCTTTGGTACGCATAACGCAACAGCCGCTAGTGAAGATATTCTCGAAGCTACGGCCAAACTCCTGCCTGGAGAGCTTCGCGAACGTTTTGACGCTGTACTATCCTTAACGTCTCTTGCAAATGACGAGCTCGCAACGTTACTCGAGAGAGAGGTTGCTTTACTCAACGAACGTTTAGCAGAGCGCGGCGTAACACTGCTGGTGCCTGACGCCGCGCGCACTGCCCTCTTAACAGCCGCAACAGTGCACGGCAACGGCGCCCGTAGCATTCAACATGTGCTCCGTGGTACTGTAGAGGAAGCGCTTGCCAAACGGCTGCTCGCTCGACGCGGCGTGAAGCCGCTTACCCTCGCTTTGACGAAGCATGGCAATCGCTGGCGACTCGCCTAGCTATGCCACATATTTCACTTAGAAAAATACTGCTCATCACTGGTTTCCTCCTGCTCGTTGCTCTTATAGCAACGCTCCTTTATAGTATCGCTTTCAAAAAAACACCAACGCCCCCTAGTGCGCCCACCCCCACCCCCTCCGCCACGCTGCCTACGGCTCGACCTGGTGCACCAAGAACAACTGTCGACGGCAGAACTGTACTGATTGGCGCAGACGGCACAGCAGTCGAAGCACCAACGGCAATTACCACAACTGGTTCAGTATTTAGCACCACCGCCAACACTGGTAACGTTCGCTTCTATCAACCCAGAAGCGGCGAATTTCAGCAAGTTGCTATAGACGGAACAATCAAACAACTTGGAGAAAAATCATTTTTGGGCGCAGAAAATGTTACCTGGTCACCTACGAGCGAGCAGGCAGTTATTGAATTTCCGGACGGCGCAAATATTGTCTATGATTTTCAATCGGATACGCAGTACACCCTCCCAAAACACTGGGAAGATTTTTCTTTTAACAAAACTGGTGAATCTCTCGCCTTCAAAAGTTTGGCACTCGACCCAGATAATAACTGGCTGGGCACAGCAAATGTCGACGGCACAGCCGCAAAAGCAATTGAACCACTCGGTAGGAATGCTGCCTCAGTTGACGTGCTGTGGTCCCCTCGAGGGGACATACTTGGGTATCAGCACACCCCGTCTGCCGCTGACCAGCAAGATATCTTCCTGATTGGCCTCAATGGAGAGAACTACCGATCACTCACTGTTCCAGGTGTCGGCATGCAAGCCAAATGGACGCCAGATGGGCAACGGTTGCTCTACAGTGTCTCGTCTGCCGCAACAGGTTACCGGCCGACGGTGTGGTTGGTTGATGCCAGTGGTGAAGCTATTGGCGCTAACAGGCACAGCATTGGCGTTACAACGTGGGCCGACAAATGCACCTTCTCCAGCCAGACAAAAGTTGTCTGCGCTGTTCCAACAGAACTACCCGAAGGGGCAGGGCTTTCGCCAAGTATTGCTGATAGCTACCGCGATAACCTTTTTGCAATTGATCTTGCCACTGGCACCCGTGAACAGATTGGCCCAGATGTTCCCATTGAAACAGTTCGGCAGCTCTCGGTCAGCACTGACGGACTGTGGCTAACTATTGAAACTATTTTTGGCGGGATTTCTCGTCTACGTCTATGAAACAATCACAAACAACCCTTCTCCCGTTTGTCGGTGCCATACTGTTAGCAGCCATTGTTACGTTATACCTCTTTTTACGCTTTACGCTTCTACCAACAACATCCCAACCCATAAACACCGGGAGTACGTTCGAGCCTGCTGGTAACCCACTTGTCACTGGGACAAGAACGCCCACGATAACCGAACCCACCACACGGTCTGATGATTTTTCATACGGCGCTTCAGACGCACCGGTAAAAATTGTTATTTTTTCTGACTTTGATTGCCCCTACTGTCGGGACATGGCGACGCTTTTAAAGAGTGAGGTGGACACGAATAAAAAAGCACGTCTCGTTTGGCGCGATTTTCCTGTTTCGTCTGTACACCCAAATGTGCTCGTAGCCCACACAGCTGCCTGGTGTGCCGGTAAAGAAGGTAAGTTCTGGGAATTTCACGATGCGCTATTTGCTACCACAAACCACTACCAAGACAACCTACTAGCCCTTGGGTCAGCGTTGGGTTTGAAATCGAATACCTTTACGGCTTGCATGGAAAGTACTGAAGCGAAAAATATGGTATTGCGAAACGTACAAGAAGGTAACGCGCTTGGTGTGGATGGTACTCCGTATCTATTCATAAATGACCAGCGAGTGTCCGGCCTCATTACGAGCGAAGAACTGACACAAGTCATTAATCTCCACGCTACGAAGCAATAATATGAACCGGCGCTTCATAGCACTGGCGGTACTCGTTGCGTCGTTGACCATTTCTTTCGTTGGCACAGTAGCGAAGGCTGAAGAGCCGAAATTTAAAGTACCTGATTTAACGTTTAAAATCGTAGACTTTTCAGCTATTGGAGCGCCCACTGCATGCTCGGATATTTCAAATCCCACTCAAAGGTGCATCGGCATACCCTGGATTGGCGAATACATAGCCAGTTTATATATTCTAGCGGTTAGCGCCGCTACACTACTTGCGGCCATAGTGTTACTAGTTTCTGGTTTTATATGGCTAACGGCTGCGGGAAACACGAATAGAATCTCCCTCGCCCAGACCTACGCTGGCGGCGCTGTCATAGGGCTTGTACTCATGCTCGGTTCATATGTAATCCTCTACACGGTTAACCCCCAGCTAACGAAGTTCACTGCGCTGAACTTAGCATATATTGCTAATGTACCACTCGAACAAAAGGCCATCATTGATGCTGCGCAATTTTGTTCATGGCGCGATTTAGAAAAATTCCCAGCCGGCAGTGAGCAATGCCCAGGCGCGGCCTACGCCAATTTCTCCTCTTGCCCCCAGCCACAACCAACAGAGGGAACAAACGTTTGCTGTTGCACAAAGGTCACACTTGGCGAAGATACCTTCTCCGATTTACCAATTGCTTCTGACCAAGGAGCGCACGCAACAAAACAACTAGCTGAATTGATGAGCTGTATCAAGTCCAATGTAGACGTAACATTTAACAGCATCTCTGACGATAATATTGCCAAAGGAACCTGCACCCCTTGGGACCCAAACGAAACGTACAGTAGCAGTACAAACTGCCAACATCACCGTGGCTCTAAGCACTATGGTGAGCTTTCATCTGGCTCTCTACCATCGGGATTCTCATGCGCAGTCGATATACGAGCAAGAACGTTTGAAGACTTTGATAGGATACGCGACATTATAGTAGCAAAGTGTCCAAATATCGGTGGTGGGTATGAACCCCCACTCTGGGAAACGAAACCACCCCATATGCACATTGAAATGAACGACTGCACAGCGACAAAATAGCTCATGAAACAGGTCGCTTCTTATTCCTGCGCAGCCTGCAACGCCCACTTCCCAAAATGGGAAGGTAAATGTCGCAACTGTGAAGCCTGGGGTACGCTTATCGTTTCAGCGCCTGTAAAAGCGGCAAAGACTACTGCCACAAAGGCGGCAACGTCGCTTCGTAATTTTTCCTCACCACAAGGCGCAACCCGTTTCCCCACTGGCGACGAAGAATTCGACAGGGTCTTGGGTGGTGGAGTTGTGGCCGGCGCACTTATTCTGATTGGCGGCGACCCTGGTGTAGGAAAATCAACACTCCTGCTGCAAATTGCTCGACACTTGGCACTGGCTAATCGCTCTATTCTCTACGTCTCAGGTGAAGAATCAGGTGAGCAGGTTCGGCTTCGTCTGAACCGTTTGGGAGGCATTACAAATGACGCACTGCACTTTCTCGACGAACCAACGATTGCAAATATTACTCATGGCATTGCAACCCTAAAACCCGCACTCGTCGTTATTGATTCTTTACAAACCATGCGCACAGAACGCGGTGCTACGGCAAACCGACCGAGAGACCTGGCCGATGCAACAGATGCGCTGCTTGAGATTGCCAAACATACAGCAACACCCATTGTCATCATTGGACACGTTACAAAAACCGGCGGCATCGCTGGACCAAAACTAATCGAGCACACGGTTGATACTGTTCTATACTTTGAAAAAAGCGACGACGGCTTACATCGAATACTTCGAGCTATTAAAAATAGATTTGGCGGTATTACAGAAATTGGTGTGTGGCAAATGGCGGCCGCAGGTTTGTGTCCTGTACAAAACCCTTCGGCTACCTTCATCGATCTCACGAAACGTCCCGTCCCTGGCACAATGCTTGCGCCGCTTGTGCAAGGCTCACGGGTTTTTCTGGTCGAGGTACAGGCCTTGCTATCCCCGACCCGCTCTGGTAATGCCAAACGACGGAGTAGCGGCTTTGATACGAATCGTTTGCAGCTTATAACTGCGGTTATAGAAAAACAGTTTCGGAAGTCACTTTCGAACTTTGATATTCACTGTAACTTAGTTGGAGGACTAAAAGTAACCGAGCCGGCGCTTGATTTGCCAGTAGCGCTTGCAATCATTAGTGCCATACACAATCTGCCGGTCCCGCGAACACTTATGGCGTACGGCGAGTTAGGGTTGCACGGTGACGTTCGTCCTGTATCAGAAGCCGCTCGGCGCCTAGAAACAGCCAAACGGCTCGGTATTACTGCAGCAATCATTGCGAGCCCCCGAGTGGACGAAAAATTACCAAGTCAACCAAAGAAACTCATCGCACAAACACTTCTAGAAGCGACCACACTTCTTAAAACGCTCTCTTCCTAAAGACCAGTATCGGCGCTGCTGCATAGCTTTTGCGCAGCCTCATAATATTTTCGATACGTCGCTCCCTTAGGGTCAATGCGCAAAAGTGTCTCCGCCGCTGAATCAGCCAGGGCACGTGTTTCGGAATCTGAAAGGTCGGCAAATCGCAGCTCAGGAAAACCAGATTGTCGAAAGCCAAACCATTCACCCGGACCGCGCAGTGATAAATCCAACTCGGCCAAACGGAAAGCGTCATCGGTCTTCGCAAATAAACGCAGCCTGTGAAGTACCCGAGCAGTCATTTTGGTTACGTACAGCAAACAGAAACCTTCACCGCCCGCACGACCAACTCGTCCACGCAATTGGTGCAGCTGTGCTAAGCCAAATCGTTCCGCGCCCTCGATCACCATTATTGTCGCGGCTGGAACATCAATACCAACTTCAATTACTGTTGTTGCTACTAAAACCTGAATCTTACCTGCTTTAAAATCAGCAAAAATAGACACTTTTTCCGCCGGCAAAAGACGCCCATGTACTGCGGCAATAGTGCTGTCTGGTAAAACGTGCCGAAGGTGCAGCAACATTTCCTGCACTGACTGAACACCCAGCACATCTGATGGGTCAATGAGCGGACAAACAACAAAGGCCTGCTCACCTGTCTGTAAACGTTTTCGTAAACGGGCCTCAGCAATCGAACGTTTGTCTGTGGGCACAATGGCAGTGTGTACTCGTCGCTTACCAAACGGCGGCGTATGAAGCGTCGAATAAACAAAGCCTTCCAGCATAGCTCGCTGTAATGTTCGCGGAATTGGTGTGGCGGTCATAGAAATAGTATGGGGAACGAGTGAACGGCCGGTTGATTGAAACGCTCGATGACGAAGTCCAACGCCAAAACGGTGCTGCTCATCAATTACAACCAACCCGAGTTTTAAAAATGTCGTTTTGTGGGTAACAGCCGCATGAGTTCCAACAAATAGTACTGGCTCTCCACTAGCTGCAAGCCTTCGTACTGCTAGCGGCGTGGCGGGGAGACCAGCATACAGGCCTGTCCGAGCTGTCAGTAGGGCAACCTTAACCCCAAGGCCTTCTAGCCACGTATGCAGGGTTTCATACTGTTGACGGGCCAGTACATCGGTCGGGGTTAGATACAATCCCTGTAAGCCTTGCTGGACAGTAGCCGCAAGCGCCATACCAGCAATCACGGTTTTGCCAGTTCCTACTTCACCCTGAATTAATCGACGGGCTGGCTTGGATTTCGCAATGTCCTCAAAAACAGCCTCAAGCACTTGCTGCTGCTCAGGCGTGCACTGAAATGGTAGCTGCGCCAACAACGTTGCTCGCTTTGAAGCTGAAACCGTAATTTTATGCGAACGTTGTTTGCCCGCATCTCGAGCCACAAATGCCTGTGCCAATCGAAATGTTAGTAATTCATCAAAGGCCAACCGTCGCCTGGCAGTTAAAACGACTTGCAAGTCACGTGGGGCATGAATATCTCGTATCGACTCCAACCAAGTAACGAGCTTATTTGCCACACGAATCTGACCAGGCAGTGGGTCAGTGCATTTAGAAAGCAGTGGTAACGCCGCAGCTACTGCATGACGGACGTGCCACTGCTGAAGCCCTTTTGTTAAAGGATAAACCGCAAGTATGTGATTTGCGACGACCGGTTCACAGTCCCCAGATTCAACGATTGGGTTACTAATTTGCTTCTTACCGTCAACCAGCTGCATTACACCCGTCAAATACACAGGGCCACTACGCAGTGCAGGAATAGAAAACCGATTAAACCACGTTACCTGAATGCTGCCAGTATCGTCTGAAAATGTGGCTGTATGAATCGATACTTTTCTATTTCGAAAGCTGCGACGAGATTTTACGCTTGATAGTTCACCCCGCAGCGCAATGGGTTCGCCTGCTCCGGCTTCTGCAATCGTGGCCAGGTGTGAATAATCAACATAGCCGCTGGGGGCATGCAATAGCAAATCTTCAATGGTGTTAATACCAAGCTGCGCAAACAAAGCAGCACGCTTCGGCCCCACGCCGGAAAGTATTGCAATTGAACTGGTTAACGTATGGTACTTCACGCTTTAATGTTCCGCGCTCTGCGTCCCCGGCAGGGGTCGAACCTGCGACCTCAAGCTCCGCAAGCTTGCGCTCTATCCAGCTGAGCTACAGGGACGCACAACGAAGAACGTTGTTTCTATAATTGTAACCAACGACTTAAGGAATCACTGGTTGGCTCTGCTTCACGTTCCAAATTCTCCTCAAGATACTGCAGCAGCATAGCACGAATGGCGACTGGGTCCATATCCTGCAATGGAACAGGCAATCGAACCCTCCATTGACTGCGGAAATCAAAGTAGAGGGTTTTCACATCAGGCGGCTCATAAATGAACCAAAAACTTTGCAAGTCGCGATAATGAAAGAAGGCGGATCCTATCTGAATACCGTCTTCCCTTAGCTCAACGGCTACGTCAATTGGTGTTTGACCATGCTGGGCAACCACAATAATGGTCAGGATGAGCACCAAAACTGCACCGAGAAAATTTTGATACCAAATGGCAATGCCCAGAAAAAAAAGAGCGCATAGCCCCGCAACAATATACCATTCCCGACTACGGTCATACTCGTGGTACTCCGGTACCACCCATTGAAAACGAACTGGCTTTCTATCTGTATCTGTTTGCTCTTCCATAGTTTACTTGAGAAGTATACGGAAATGCCTGTGTTGGGTCAATTTTGTCAATTGACGAATCGACCCCTCGCGGCTACACTTGGCAGACGTTAAATACTTGATGGAAGGGTGGCTGAGTGGGCTGAATGCGAGAAGGCGCAGCATTCGGCGGGTTGTAAAAAACAACCCCGGGGGCACGAAGCCGACGGTTTTTTATAATCTGGCGTAGCCAGATGCATACGGAAGGGTGGCTGAGTGGCCTAAGGCGACGGTTTGCTAAACCGTTGTACGGTTTTTTTCCGTACCGAGGGTTCGAATCCCTCCCCTTCCGAAGTGAACTTTGTGAACGAGGAAGGGAGCGAATGAACTGCTTCATTCGCGTGAGGGATTCGAAAGCCGGAACGATGTCTGAGGAGTATTGCTGACGACGAAGACCGTGAGGCGGGGTCGCGACCGAGGAGGCGGAAGCCGACGAGAGTTGTGACCGATTCCCGACCCACCTTCCGAGGAACATACCAAAAGATAAATATAATAATGTCAGTGTTCCGAGGAAGGGAACGAGCAAATTGATTTGCTCGTGTGAGGGGTGAGAAGCCCGCAGCGATGTCTGAGGAGTATTGCTGACGACGAAGACCGCGAGGGGCGGCCTGCGAACGCTGAGGCGGAAGCCGAAGCGATTTGTAGGCGAATCCCTCCCCTTCAAATTAGAGCACTGAGTCGTACTGCTGACGACGAGACACGCCGGAAATCCCTCCCTCAGGGTCGTTCAGAAATCATTTCGAAACAATCCTCCACCTACCTCACCAGCTGAACTTCTTCTGCCACATTGCAGAAGTTTTTTCTATTATAATGGACATATTCACGAAATTGGCTAAAGTAACTGTCTATGGCAGAGCAACTTATTACTCCTGATGCAGTACGACAAGTACTGCGGGACTTTACCGATCAATACCGGGCCTACCCCTGGTACTCGCTGGCAGCGTTTCTTATGCCAGCAACTGGTACGATTTTCGTTTTTTTTGTCCCCCCACTCATTGTCGGCCGACTCATTAACATTTTTGTCGCTGATGGCACCATCTCACTTACAACCGCTGCGCCATACATCTTTGCTTTTGCAAGTTTATGGATGCTCGGTGAAATTTTTTGGAGAATTGGTTTTCATTATTTGGTAAAAATCGAAGCCAATGCTTTTTACAACCTTGGCAGAATTGTTTTTAAACGACTTTCTGACCGAGATTATGACTTCTACGCTAATAACTTTGTTGGTTCATTAACCAAGAAGGCTATGGCCTTCTCTAGAAATTTCGAAACGTTCACCGATACACTGGCGTTCAGTGTGACAAATAATATTTTCCCAATACTTTTTGCGCTCATTGTCCTATGGCAGTACTCACCGTGGCTGCCATTCATACTTGTAATGTGGATCGTGATTGCTCTCGTTGTCGCTCTACCAATTATTCGCCGCCGCGCTCACTTGGTATCCCTTCGTCATGATGCCAGCAGCAGAGTTGCTGGAAAATTATCTGACGCCATCGGCAACATGATTATTATTAAGTCCTTTGCAAAAGAAAAATGGGAATTAGAAAATTTTAGCACCTACGTTGCTGACTTTACTGATAAATACAGACGGGCAGCAAATTTTCAAAACCTGAGATTCGACACGGTAATCTCACCTATTTATGTGCTCACCAACACCTGCGGGCTCATCGCTGCCGTACTATTTGCAGAACAACTAGGGTTGTCCGCCGGTGCAATTATGATTATTTTTTCCTACTACGCTCTCACTACGCGAGTCCTTTGGGAAATCAACAAGGTCTACCGTCAATTTGAATCTTCTGTTAGCGAAGCGGCTGAGCTAACGCAACTTTTTCTAACCGCACCACTTATTGAAGACGCTCCCCGAGCAACCACGCTTCATGTTAAAAACGGTGCAATACGTTTCAACAAAATTACCTTTACCTATTCGGGGAATGATGAACATACGCCCTTCCTTCGTGACCTTAGCCTTCAAATTGAAGGGCATCAAAAAATTGGTTTAGTCGGTCCAAGCGGTGGCGGAAAGACAACGATGACAAAGTTACTTCTTCGATTTGTTGATGTTAACTCAGGTACGATTACAATTGATGACACAGATATCCAGAAGGTTAGTCAGGTTTCACTCCGAGAAGCGATTGGTTATGTTCCCCAAGAACCACTACTTTTTCACCGTTCTTTGCTTGAAAATATTGCCTATGGAAATAGTAAGGCAAGCAAAAAAGAGATAGTACGAGCAGCAAAAATCGCCCACGCTGATGAATTCATCAACCAACTGCCGCAAGGGTATGAAACTCTGGTTGGTGAACGTGGTGTCAAGTTAAGTGGCGGACAAAGGCAGCGAATCGCCATTGCTCGGGCACTGCTGAAGAACGCACCTATTCTCATCTTAGATGAAGCGACGAGCTCACTAGATTCTGAGTCAGAAAAATATATTCAAGAAGGACTTTGGGAATTAATGAAAGGAAAAACCGCTTTGGTTATTGCTCACCGACTTTCTACCATCAAACACTTAGATAGAATCATTGTTCTAGACCAAGGAAGAATCGTTCAAGATGGCACACACGAGGAATTGATTCACCAGAAAGGACTCTATGTAAAACTATGGGAACATCAGTCTGGTGGATTTTTAGAAAGTTAATTTGCCATTCGATCGGGAAGTAGCTAAACTATGCCGACGCCATAATCACTGGTATATTTACCTCGTAAAGAAGTGGCTCAGCCAAAAGCGGAAAAACTAGTCGGTAGTGCGGAGAGGTGTCCGACCCCGCCTTCGCGGGACTTCTAGGTAGTCGGTGGTTACAATGGCGACAGTCTTGTCCACCAAGGGTGGATCCGCCTCTGGTGGAAAAACTAGTCGGTAGTGCGGAGAGGTGGCCGAGTGGTCTATGGCGACAGTCTTGAAAACTGTTGTACCGCAAGGTACCGTGGGTTCGAATCCCACCCTCTCCGCAGTGTCGACTAGAGCGAACTTCGTAAAATATTAGAGCTAAAGATGTATTTTGAGCACGCCGAAGGAGTGAACTAATCCTTGTCCGAAGAAATTCCTTTGATTTGGCGGGCCACCACCGTCAGATATCCAAGTTTAAAATAGATACGTATGTTTAAAAATATAATTTTTGATTGGTCAGGAGTGATAAACGATTCAGTTGAAAATCAGCTAATTGTTGTTAATCGAATTTTTGAGGAATTAGACTTGAAACCAATTTCATTAATAGAGTTGAAGGAAGAATGGGAACAACCCTACATGCGTTTTTATAATAAATATGCACCCCATCTTACTCTTGAAGAAGAACAGACTGCTTACAGACGCGCGGTCGCTAAATCCCCAAAAGGAAAATCTTATCCTGGAATTGTAGAAAGCATTAAAGATTTTAAAAGAAAGGGAATTAAAATTGCAGTTTTAAGTTCTGATTTCCCTGAAACTCTTTTGCCAGAAATTGTCAGTTTTGGACTCCAAGATATTTTTTATGATGTTATCACCAATGCGTATGACAAAACCGAAAGTCTATATGAATTAACAAAAAGAAATAATTTTAAATTGGAAGAAACTATCTTTATCGGCGATTCAAATCATGAAATAGAAGCAGGCAAAAACGCGGGAGTAAAGACTGGAGCGGTAACGTGGGGATTTTTCACAAAAGAAAGACTCGAAGCTTTAAAACCAGATTTTATAATTAATAACATTGCCGAGTTAAAATCGATCATTCTTCAATAATTTTAAGCGCGAGCTTTGGAATTTCAAAGCAGTTTAGATTTTCCTCGTAAATTCGTCTTAATTTTCCTTTTCTTTTATCGATAATCGCGAAGTTAAGCCGTTCTTTTGGTTCAAAGTTCCGCCAATCGTCCCTACCATGCGACGGCAAATAGATGAAGTACCCGTTAGAAACTTTTTTTGTTTCTTCTTTCTCACTAGCACTTAAAGCAAGCGACTTCTTGCTAGAGTAACTGCCCAAACAGACGTTGCGCCGACTTCTTTAAGCGCCTGCGCCGCTTGTTCAAGCGTAGCCCCAGTAGTGACTACGTCGTCGATGAGCAGATAGTTTGTGTCCGGTTGCACAAGCGCAGGATTAGCTTTGAAGGCAGCATGAACATTTCGTATCCTATCTTTTTTTGATAACTGCGATTGTTGGGCGGTCTCTCGAACACGAGTAAGCGCAGCTACAATCAACTGATGACCGACAAGCGCATTCGCGAGCTCCGCTGATTGATTTCGACCCCGCTCACGTTGTCGACGTCTAGCAAGCGGTACTGGAACTACCATAAACTTCCCAGTCCGATAACTTTCTGGAAGCACGGCGATACTATCCTCAAGAAGCCGACTGAGGAGCGGCGTGATTGCTGCACCATGAAATTTCCAGGCCGTAATGAGCACCCGCCAACTCCAGTCATCGTACATGCCACGCACACAAACGCCGTCAAGCGCATGTCGGCTGCAGGCACTGCACGTACGCCCATTGGGGCTGGACACCGAGCAAAAAACACAGACTTGAACCGGCACCGGTGGCACAGTTTTTTGACAAGCAGCACATAAAAAATCACCTTCCACGCCGCAGCGCAAACAAAACACTGGAAAAAGTAAACGCTGGATTACGTCTGTAAGCCAGCGCCATACTTCAACAACTGCGCTCATCAGCGGTCTTCAAAAATGCCTGAAACAAGCCACGTGTTCCCACTTCGCGTCAGTTCAATATCCAATTCAGCATTATTCATCCGTTCTTCGCTCCCTTCAGTAATTTGACGCTGTAGACGAATATGAACGCCGGCGGTTGTATCGTTTATCGTAATGATTGTTGCCGCAAGCACGCGAGCAGATTCAGCGTAAAATACACTAGTTTTCATTCGCGATGTTACTTGCGGTATGTAGATTCCCGTTAGCCATTCAGTGGTTTGAGGCGTAGAAACAGCGACTAATTCTTGCACCCCATTCAGACCTTCATCACTCGAAAACGTACCGTACCGCTCTGCGACAAACCGGGCAGTTCGAAGCGCTGTGCTTTCTGGGGTAGGTTCGACGCCACCAATCACCTGGGCAGTACCATCGTCTCTATTTTCAACTGCTGGCTTTGCCGGTGGCGGAGTAACCTCTGGCGGGGTTTGTCGAGATTGAAAGAGAAAGTATAGGAGCACTCCAACGCCCAACAAGAACCCAACACCTATTATTATCTTTGTTCGTCGAGTCATATACATTATGCTACTGGCGGTGTAGCGTTGTCGCGCTTTGCCGCCGCCTCCATTTCTAAGAGTTGCCGTGGGTCAGTTGTAATCAAACGATCTTCCGTATACGAAGCCACAACTTTAATAGCCGCATGCTTCGGCCCAGCAAAGAAAATGCCTTCACCAACACTGCCCTCCAGTAGCAGGTACTTCTCGCCTTCAGTCAAAAGAAATGTCTTCTGTACCAAATCAATGGCGGCTGGTGACTGTTTCAACAAGAGTTGCATCGCTGAGTTATTCACTACCGCTAATCCATACGGTGAACTTAAAAAGTCGCTGACGTCTTGCGTGATAGTCGTTACCCCAAGATAGTATTTACGAGCCCGTTTCACTAACGCAAATATAAACTTGGCGCTGTCTTCGTGCTGCATCATCCACCAGGCTTCATCAATTACAAGAATCCGCTTCTTTCGCTCGCTGCGAACCAAATTCCAAATGTGGTTTATAATTGTGTAAATTGCAATTGGTCGCAATTCATCTTCCAAATCTCGGATTGAAAAAACAATTAGTTGATTATCAGTGACGACGTTTGTTGTGCTATTCAAAAGTCCGGCAAACGTCCCCTTGGTATATTTTTGCAACCGGGCCACCATATCTTGCGTGCCTTGCATACCGTTCAAAACGTCTTCCAGGTCGGCCAAAATTGGTGGCTCTACTCGGGTTAAGTCAGATTCGGGTGTAATGTCTTTTTTGGCATATGTTTCCAAGAGGGCGCGATCAAGCAGCGAATCCTCTTCGCTTGTTAACGTACCGAGCATGATACGAAGTAATCCCTTCAGCGTAATGACGGCACTACGAATGACGTCCCCTGTCTGTATATCGTCACCAATACCGCGCGGTAAATCAAAAGGGTTTACCTTGCTTTCGCTGGCCAATGAAATATTTAAGTAGGTGCCACCGACCGCTTCAGAAAGGTGTTGATATTCCTTTTCAGGGTCAATCACAATAACGTCCACCCCAAGCATAAGGGACCGCAGTACCTCAAGCTTAATAGTGTACGATTTTCCAGCTCCAGAGGTGGCGAACACGACCGTATTCGCATTCTGCAGCGAGAACCGATCAAAGAGAATGAGGCTGTTATTGTGCCTATTGATACCGTACAGTATGCCGTCGTCACTAGTCAGTTCTGAAGAAACAAAGGGAAACGCAGAAGAAATAGGTGACGTGTTCATGTTGAAGGTAATCTGCAGTTCATCAACGCCAAGTGGGACGGTTGAAATAAAGCCTTGCTCTGCCTGATAGAGCACCTTTCGAGCATAGACAAGCTTCGTGCCAAGCAGCTGCACGATATCCCCTGTTGTCCTATCAAGATGCTCAAGCGTATCAGCGTACAACGTCACATAAAGCCCAAATTGAAAGAACTTCTCTACCCCCTGTGTCAGGTCATCTCTGAGTCGTTCAATATCCTTTAATGCTGTTTCTTTAATAGGATCGCGCGGTGCACCCTTTTCGTGCTCCGCGATAATTTCTGCTTCCAGTGACCCCACCTTGTTTCGGAGTTGCTTTAAAACAATTCCCGAACTCACTGGGTAAATATAGAGTGCCAGATCAATGGTTGTACTAACATTGATGAGTGGTGCGAACCAACCAACCGAGATGTACCGTGGATACTCTGTTATGAAGAGTGTGCGCACGTACTGGTCATTCAACTTAATATACGATGCTTCAACCTCAAACGCAGTCGGCGCGACAATATCACGCAATCGAATAACGCCTTTCTGGTAAACTCTTGCGATCTCCAACGCCTCTCGGCTCTGCGCTGAAGATTCGACCGAAACGGATTCAGCAGCGGCAGCAATCTTTTTTTTATTTCGATTCAAGGTAATCATAGTGATGGTGTAGAACGGAACGCCGTATCATCGACCTGCAAATCATGGAGATCAACAAGTGGCGCTAACCGCGCACTCTCAGGATTATACGTTCCATAATACAGTTCAACTAACGTCTGTGTATCAAGCATGCGAACTTCGAGGCTTAAAGAATTAAGCCCGCTCGTCACATGATCAACCCGCTGCATTAATTCATGTCGATGCCGAAGATACCGATCCTCACTGAGACGCAAGATTGAAGCTGGTCGCAACACCTCACGGAGTCGTGCAAAAAATGGCTTTTGACTGTCGCTCCCAGGTTGATATGGCACCACCACATAGAACCGCTTATTCATAATCTGCCCCAATTCAACCAATTCTCTAATAAATTGACGGTACTCACCCGTCTGCATCTTTAAGAGCTCGTTAGTCTGCTCACGCTCAATGGCTGTTAACTTATCAAGGTAGCCAGCGATATTCAGCTGGCGAGATTGCATAACCACTTGAAGCGAAAAATCGATAGAGTTCAAGAAGCTCATATATCCCTGAATAATCGCTTCCTGTTCATCGTCTGACTTCAAGGCAAAATTGATTGACGAAACAAGTAGTACCGCACGCAGGCTACCATCCTTAAGGACAACGGTATCATCATGCACTTCAGCGATTTCTAGAAATCGCTGGGTACTCAGTGTTGCCTTGTTTGCCTTTCTTTTAGCCACTTATTTTCAATTACACGCTAATTACCTTCAGTACCAGCATATGCCCCACCCGTATCAACAATGAGTGAGAGTTCCGCCAAACGGGAACGACTAATGGGCGCTTTCGCCACTATGACAGTTGGGACGAGGACTGGCATTTTTGATTCGTCCTGAATTTCTTCTCTGCTCACTTCTTTGCGCCAAATGCGTAACCGAGGACGTTGCAATGTCTGCACTAAATTTAGCAAAAAGAAATGAAAAGGGCGACCGTTCACCCGAACGAATGCCAAAGTTATGCTTATGATGAGTAGTACTATGGTCAGCACAATAAATAAGGCAGTATCCGCGAGTCGATAGCTGAGGAAAATAAAGAAGCCCGCAATGAGAAGCAGCAAAAACTGTCGAACAGTTATCGGCCCAAGAATATGGGGTTCTTCATCAATGAACTGGGGAATAATAAACTGCTGCATACTTAGCTACTCAAATCACGAGATAACGTGCCAAGTGCTTCCCATTCCGTTTGGCGCACGTTGTATTTCTCAAAGAGTTCGGTTACTGGCATACCTGTGCGAACACTCTCGTCGATGACGTCTAAATACAATCGATGAACGGGGCTTTGTCGCCAGGCACGAATGGCGTCGGCCTTCCGATCATATGATTCATCTTCAAGGAGGTGAATCTTTTGCAGTATTCGCTTCGCCGCCTCAGCTGGATCTGGGTCAAGTTTACGAAAATCATTCAGTGTCGAAAGTCGTAACTCATCAATTGGCCCAACAGCACCGCCAAACCGTTTCACGTCAACCATTGATGGCGACTCGCTCGTTTTAGTGACCACCACCTTTTGCGGAGTGGGATTAATAATTTTTTCAACCCGTGGTTCAGCTGCAGGTGGCTTTGGAATTATAATTGGTGCAACTGGAGGTAATGGTAAAACCACTGGCGGAGCAGGCAAGGCAGAAATGCGTGGCAATTCACCAGTCACAAGTGCAGGGGCAACAGGGAGAACAAGCGGCGGCATCGCGACGGGTTTTTCTGCAATAACAGTAGATGCCGCCACAGCAGCTTCAAGCACGGCAGGCGAAGGTTTTTCACTCTCAGAAATGAGCCCTACTTCTTGAAATTTCTGCACCAGCTTACGGATTTCAGGAGAAATTTCCTCCACCTCCCCTCCACTAATGAGCACCTCTTTCCCATCAATATTTGTAGAGAGTACTTCCTCTAAACCTTCCGGTGTCAAAGACGACCACCGAAGTGACTCGTATATTTCCAATAACCACCGAATGCCCTCTTTCTCCGTCTGTGTCAGTGCGTCAAAATTCTTATTTTTTGTAAAATATTCGGCTTGTCGGAGCGCGTCCACCGGCCCTGCTGTACCAACAGCACCCACATAATTTCTGATCCAATTGCCAACCGTTGGAGGGGCTGTTGTAGCAGCTCCGTCTTGCTGCAGCTGCTTACCAGTAATGACTTCAGTATTTTGTTCTGCTGCTCGCCGTAACTTTTCCTTGAAAGCATCACGTGCCTCTATCTGATAATCAGCGATAAGTTTAACTCTTATTTTCCGGCGGAGCTCTAAAATAGCGGAGAGCTGGAACGCAAGGGAAAAATGATTACGCACTAGGTTGAGAGCCTCATCTTCAGTCAACCAAGCAAAGGCATAGAATTGACATTCATACAGCAGCTTTTCATAGCCAGTGTAGAGCTCTGGGTATCGCTCTTTAAAAGAGTCTTTCGGTAACAGTTCGACCAAAACACGATAAAACCTATCGGCCTCTCGAGCATTATCTTCCACGAAAACTTGCTCGTGGAAATATTTTGTAACCGATTCTAAATATGCTGGATTGGGTAGCGCTTTCGCCACCACCTCGATTGTTTCATTTTTTTTTGTTATTGGCATAGTGAAATTTACCTAAACGGAAAGCTGCCGTGCCATTGACTCAAAACCACCCGGGCTATTCGGTACACCGCGCCGCACATGTTCTCGGCCTAGCGACTTCATATTATCAACCAAATCTCTCCGCAATAGACCCCGTCGTACCATGTCGTCGAGCGAATCTACGTCTTCTAGTAATTTCAACAATAGGTTGTTGTTAAACTCTTTTCGATTCAACCGGTAATTCATGTCATTTTGCATTGATGAAATGATAAGCTTGCCAGTTAAATCAAGGTGAAACTTGCCTTCAGTATCTTCATACCCAAAACCAAGTCGGTTTGTATTTTGCAAAAAGTTTCGTGATTGCCGTTTCGTTACTTCCCACGCCGCGGATGCCGATTGCTCAGCTGCAGATTTCTTATAGTATGAACCATTCCTCACCCCATACGAACGAGTGGTGTTAGTGTGACCAATATCTTCGTTAATATAGTTCAGCTCACTCATGAGTGACATTGAGGCCTGGTCCCCCATTAATGGGACAAGTTTTGCCTTTCTAAATTGCTCAGCACCTTCGGGCCCACTACCATAACCGAAACTATTCCAAATTTCGTTGTCGTTAGCATCTTTCGCCGCTTTCTTCATGAGCGCTGATGTTTTCACGATGTTCCCCTCATGTAATGCATCTTTCAGTAATGCATCAATTTCGTCGTACTCCATGGCTTCGCGCGGTAATTTCGACGATTCTTCCGACTCTAAATGCCTGAATGCTTGTTCGGCAAAATACGGGCGAGGTGCCACATCTGGCTCCTTTCTACGAGCCATTATTTCATCTGCCTTCGCTTTCGCACGGTCAATTTCCATCTTTTCTGCGGCGTCGGCTGGGTCTAACGTCATCCCGTAAAGCTTTTTCTGCTCTTTAAGCGCACTGCTGTAATCAGCCCGGCGAGGATCACTGAAGTCTTTAATTTTCTCTTTATTTTCATCCCGTTCTTTCTTGGTCAGTAAGTAGTTACCTGCAGTGTCTTTATCAAATCGACCACTCTTTTTTTCTTTCTGTAATTCTGTCTTTAGTGCGTTGAGTGATTGTTTCTCAACACCACTTGCCGTTTTAAGCGCCGCAGTAATACGTCGTAATTCTTCATCTACTGTCTTTTCTTGTTGCTCACGTGTTGCTTTTTCTGTGCTCGAAAGCCCACCCGCCATAAGCTCCGTAACATAGGATTCTTGCGCTTTTAATTTCTCACCGAGCGTACGTTTGCCTTGGTCCAAAATATCAGCATCGCCCTTTTTTGCAACAAGTGCGCTCACCCGACCCTCCAAACCACCTGGCCGCTTACCTAAATCACGACGGGCATTATCTTCATCCCATTCACGCAGAAACGCCTGTGTTGTACTACTGCTAGTGTCTGTTAAATCAACGCCTGCTTTTTCTGCTGCGTCTTTAAGGGTAACTACTTCTTGCTTACCTTCATCGTTAATTTCTTTACGTGAATTATAGGGGTCAAGTTTATTGTCGCTTTTCCCAAAACCACGAATAACACTGACGCGATCAACTTCCTCCTTCATAATCTTGGTACGAAATTTGTCGGCATAGTGCTCTTTTCCAATTTGCCGAATCTTATCTACTCGCCCCTTATCAGTTGCGGCATTGAAAGTTTCCCGCTCAATATCTGCCTCTTGCTGTAATCGTTTCGCATCAAGAAAATCATTCGTACCTGTTTTACTGTTGCCGCTCATGGTTTTGACAAAACGCATCACTCCATGCGTTCCCATATACGTTTCAAAAGCATCTTCATGCGCTCCGGCCATTAATCGCAGTGCGCCGCGCACCCCTCGACCAGCGGCAAAATGAGCACTAGCGGCGCTCCCTGCTCGATAGCCAATTTCTGCCTCCTCACGACCCGCTTTGTGTGCAGCGTAACCACGCCAAGCCCGAGCAACCCGGACTGGGTTCAGAAATGCGGTTACACCACCCGTCATGCGAGCAACCTTTCTTTCTCCCCAACTGGCAAGGCCTAATGGTATCTTTGCCACTGTGGTGCCTTTACTCAGTAATTGACCATAGGCACCACCAGCAATCTTCCCAACCACGCCACCAGTCTGGATTGCAAACATGAGCGACGCAAAGAGCATAACGATGCTGATGAGAAATCCGGACATCACAGACCCAGAGCCAATCTCTGTAATACCGATGGTTTTGACTTGCTCTTTCTCTTCGGCGAGTGATTGTGCGCTACCGCTTGATTGTGTACGAACAGCAAGGTCGGCGTCACTTGCAATAAGGGTCGGCAGTGTGGCGAGTGATAGCCACAAGAAAAATGCCATGACCGGACCTAAAATTACATATTTTGCAAAATTTTCCCACCACTGACTGGCATACTTTTGCCCAATAGGCACAACGGAAAGGACGTAGGCGAGTGGTGAAAAAATGATGAGCAACCACAACATCACCATTCGTACCACAAGTATCACCGCAAAAGCCCCAACAACAACCGAGGCAACGACTATGTATACAAGTGCAAGTAGTAATGCCACGAGCGTCTCGGCAGCAGCTTCATCAAACAAACCACCATCCTCTGTATTTTTTATTGCTAAAATTTTATCTAGATGCATTGCCTGCGCTAAATTCCCCGCTCCGGCAGCCTGATACGCCGCCACAAAAGTGAGCATTATAACTTGTGAGAAATCAATCAGCAGCCCGGCGATGGCTTTACTAAAGTTAACCAAGATTGCCATGAGGAGCACTTTGGGCAGCAATCGTTTCATTTGATATTGCTCAATATGAAGGATGGTGCCAAACGCTATCAAAAGTAGGATGAGTACAAAGAACATGTTCGATATATCTCGCAATACCACCCAACCCTGCAACACAACTGGTGAATTAATAAATCCGTTATACTGTCCGATGCTTACTAAAAAACCGACAAGCCAAACGGTAAAACGAGATAAAAAGAGCACAATGCCATAAATGCCCCATGAAAGTACTCCGAAGATGGTCCCCTGAATCCCGTCACCAATCCCTGCTGCCTTAACACCGATAGGAAGCATGACAATGAAACCGAGCATTGCAGCTATCAATACCTGACGACGTATATATTTCTTCTTTAAGAGATCACGAAAACTCATAGAAACCACTTCAGTATGTCGCCGACAACTGGTATCGATAAGGCGTAATTCATGAAGAGTACAAGAAGCATCAAAACGATAACGACCGTCAAGACTTCCGGGGTGGCAAGAGCAGCCATAATAATCCAAATTGTTCGAGCGGCTTTTGCGGCCCCCATGGCGCCCGAACGGGCTGCTGCCCCAGCACCCTTTTTCACCGCCCGCGAGGCGAGTTGCCGACGGGCAATAGACTGCAGCCCACGCAGTTGCTGTGCGCGCTCTTGTTCACCCACATCACTATTTTGGGCAAGCAATTGTTCGTCAACGCTGCTAAATGTATTTGCCATACCCTATCTGGTAATCTCTACCTCGTTTTCCGTCTCTTTCCATGAGCCTGTACAGCCACCCGTGCTCAGGCTGTCTCCCGAACCAAGGGTACTACCGCTACAGAATCCCCAGTTATCTAGAATTTGCACCTGTGGCTTGACAGTGAACGGATTGCTATCGGTACCGGTACCGCCAACATCCCCACAATCACCATTTTCTTTGCACTGACTGATTTGATCAAAAGAGTAATTGTGAGTGAGCGAAATCGCCTGCGCAATTTCTGAACGGCTGGAAAGTCGTAAGCCTGTTTGCGTAGTCTTAGAGCCGTCCCTCCAGTCTACTATGTACTGCACAATAGGCTCCTGGTCGGAGTCAGCTACGGCGGTGAATCTAATACCAACAACACCGACATCCTTAACGGTTGTTGTGTCTAACACAGCCTTTGGAATACCTGGATACACAAAGCAAGCATCGGCAGCATCAGGATCATCCGGTTCGGGTCGAACATTATTCTTACACCGCTCATCCGGTACTGTTAAAATAGCACCAGTTGCTGGAGTGTATGCTTCATTCTTCCACTCCCACATCCCGTAGCTCTTAACAAATAAATTTTGTAGCAGTTTAACCGCCTCATTACGACCCCCGACTACTCCAGGTACACCAAGATAAGAAGCACATGCTGGCTGCCTAATGCTAACCGTCCCTCCCCAGGTCCATGGCTCACCTTCGGCAACGAAAGGTTGCACTGAACCAATCGAAAGACAGCTATACGGGCCACCAGCTCGGGCGAGCTCTTTGTTGCTAGTATTCACCTGCTTCGGCATAGCGAACAGTGCCTGTTTTCCAGCTTCAGTATTGGTATCCCATTGCGTGGGATCTCCCGCCGGGGCTGGCGGCACCGCCGAACCAAATGGTGGGCTATCAGTTGAATACCCGTAGGTTAGACCGCCTGGAAAACTAAATGGGTAGGTAGCTCCAGACGTTACCCGACTGGCGTAGGCCTTATTAGTACCATCCTCGTCCACTGTTCGAAGCACTGCCGTGCAGGCAAAGTTAGGACGGACCCAAAGCCGAATCTCTGATTGATCGCAACCAGTATCAATAGTTGAAATTTTAAGATACCGATAGTTGCGTTTACTATTTTCAGGGCCAAGATCAGCTAAATCAAGAAAGGCGGCTGACTTGCGGGTTGTAACTCTTGTCACTTCTGCCGCTCTCACTTTTACATCCCCGTCTTCACTGTCGTCACCATTAACGACCTGTCCCATTTTGTTACCAACATACACCTCGGCACATTCATCCTCGTCATCACTAGCCTTCAATATACGAATCGCGATTTCACACCCAGTGATGTCACCGCCATCTCTGTTGCAGGTACCAGGCTTATCAGTAATGCCACCGGATGACACATTTGGCAAACCATCAAAGCCACTCTTGAAGAGGTCGATGACAACGGTACTATCTGCTTCTATCTGATAGCTTTCCCACGGATCCTCTATTTTAATTGAGGAATGTTTGCCATTGTAATAGACACCGTAAAAATTATTGCTGGTGGCTGGTAAGAAGCCGTCGTAGGTTTCAATGCACTGGTACAAAGGAACGGGGCCGTCGTAACCGGCTCGATCTTCTTCACTGTCTTCACCAATAACATTGTCCACCGGCCACCACTGGATGCAGTAATTCTTATTTTGCGTGTCCCACTCCAAACAATAACCCAGTTTACCGCGCTGCTTTAATCCATTGTCGTCAAAGTAGGAGCACGACAGGGCATCAGCCTGCGGGTAAAGCCGGCATGACTGTGAAGCGTACTTATAATCAAGCGTTTCTAAACCTCGCTCATAGGCAAGTGGTGGAAAGTCAGGAGCAACCCTACTACCCGCCAGGTCGTTAGGGTTATAAAACTCATTTTTCTGATATTCAAGTGCTGGTTGTAATTTAATATCATCAATATACCAGAACCCGGAAGTCTCTGGTTTACCGGCCTGCGGCACCCATGAAAGTTGCAGTCGCACGTAACTCGTAGTGCTAGCTGTTGTAAATTTATCAGTGCGAATAGTCCACTCAGTCCCACGACCAAGGTTAAGTAGAGCAGAAAACTTATCACCCGTGGCATTGGGAATAGTTTCAGCAATGCCGTTGTATTCAAAGACACGAACTTCGCTACTTTCACCAGTGAATTGCCTTGTGTTCACCAAAGCAGATAGCACGTACTCGGTGTTTGGTGTAACGGGAATAAAGCGAGAAAGATTTGTTGAAGCATCATTAAGCACGTAATCGTCGTCTGGATCAGCATGATTGGCGTCTGGATCAGCATGATTGGCGTTTACCTCAAGTACATTCTTCCCTTCTGCAGGATAACTAATGCCTGCATCCTGAGCAGCCAGTGGGTCACCAATCACCAGCATATTCTGGCCTTGCCCCCATCCAACCCACCCGAACGGTTCACCAACAATGCTAGCGCTCTCAAAGGTACCATTAAAATTCCCGGCTAACTGACCAATTTGGCTCATCATCCCTGGCGCTAAATACCCCTGAATCACTTTTTTCTTCAACGGATCCGTTGTCCAGTCAAAGCCGACCTTTGAATACCCGGACCGATTACGCAAGAGGTCGACGGTGGCTGCCGTGTAGGTCAGGTCAGTATCAATAACGTCTGGGGCTCGTCGAATACAATTCCCCTTGTCGTCGAGCTCTTGGCACCCTTCAACCTCCAGACAAACGTTATTAGTAACCCCACCTTTGACAACTGTTCTGGCCGTCCGGCAAGATAGCCATGCACCACACTCGCGACCTGGCTGCACGCTAGCAATGAACGTTGCATCTTTTTGCAGCTGACAGTCGCTATCATTAGTACACGCCCTATCAGTTCCAACACAGCGGCTCTCGGCGGTAATACATACATACTCTCCCCGACTATCGCTGTTTGGCACTTTCGTACTTGTGGGGCTTGTATCGGCATCAAAATTGGCGGTGATACCTTTTTGGGTGAAGTCTTGCTGCACACCAACCAGCACGCAGTTCGCATTGTTTACCGTACCAGCACAATCTTTTTGCGATACACCATTGGCTAATTCATAGTGTAGTCCTGCTTCGCGTAAGCTAATGGCACGAACAATCACACCGCTATTTGTGGTAAATTCGCTTTTGTCTCGAGGAAGCAAACTTGCCGCCAAACCAACACTAACGGTGCAATCACCCTGGTCGTCACCACTAACATAAAACTGTGTACTGAATCGTTCGAAGGTTTCCGTAGAACGTGGCACGGCAAAGGCATAGGGAATATCACTAGCAGTAAACACTTCACCCACGCCACAATCTATACCGACATAGCCCGCTGTTTTAGTAGCGGCGGCATTTACCGCTTTCACCTCGGCTGACAATACGTACAGGGTGCGCGTTCGAAGTGCCACCCGCTCTTGCTCAAGACCACCCTCCATAATTTTAACACCACCCTCTACATCAGCTATATCCCCAGGAACCGTTTCCTTCCACCGAACTGGTTTGTCATCAGTTTTCAATATGAACTCACCGTTATAGAGAATGTTAGCGCTGCCATCAGACCGAGGATCAATAAATTCGCGACAACTATTTTGCTGCGCCGGACACACACCAGTAAACCCAGACTGCGGGCTAGGCGCAGTGCCACCGGCAATGTGGATGTTAACGTCAGGATCATTCTGACTAGCGTTACAATCTGGGGTCAGACTTATGGTTCCCTTAACGTACCAACCAGCGATTGGTTTGTCAGTTCGGTATTCACAAATTTGGCTACCTGGATCTTTAAAGTAATACGTCGAGCCACCGCTATCAGTAAAGGCAGAACACTGAAGCTCATCAATTCGACAAAGAATACTGTCGTAGGTGTCAGGATTATTTAAGACAGCTCCTGTCGTCCAGGTGCTAATGTTTGGATCTCCAAGACCAACAGAATTGCGCAAGATGAGTAACGCATCCTTAGCGCCTAAAACGTTACTGTCAAACTTCGCTACTAAATTTTCATCAATACCTGGTGTTGTTAGCAAATCTTTATCATACCCGGCGGCAACTAATCTAATGCGCAAATCTGAAACACAAGAATTTCTTTGTGTGTGGCATCGCAAAACCGCTAAGGCCAACGGAAGGGTTGGAGATGCTGACGCAGTAGAAAGGTTTGCTTTCCCCAAAAGCTCACACCCTTGGGCGCTTACTTTACATGTTTTGGCTGGGTCATTAACGATATAGTCGAGCGAGTCTTCAGGTACGGTAATGATTGTTTCACTGTCCTCAGCAAATGTCTTAGCAAAGGGGGCTACTTCACCAATCGTTGTGTTTTGCGTGTCGATGACGGCTTCACAGCCAACGACCTTATCATGACAGGCTCCGCCAAACTCCCACACAGAACGTTCCGAACCGTCACTCACTCTATATGATTGGCAACCCAAATAGGGTTCCCCAGTGTCCGGAGCAAAGCAAGCGGATGGTGTTTGCCAAGAATTTTTAATGAGGTAATGCGTATCACTCGTGGTGCGTAATGTAACGTTATCGACATAAGCGCGACCTGCACCAGCATGCGTTATAAGTAAACCAACCAGGGGGTCAGTAGGGTCTACAGAGATAGTTACTGGGTCACTCTGATATGTTTGCCACTCATTCGTTAAAGAATCTGTAATTAATAGGTCGACCTCCCCGCTCTTTCTTTCAAAAGAAAGTACGAAAGCTGAATCAGTATCGCCATTTTGTGCCCGTGCTGAAAAACTCACGACGTACGTTGCCCCGTTTGTAACCGAGCCGTCAACTGCCGTACTGCTACCATCAGAAACCGTTACTGGTTTACGGGTAGTGCGATCAAGTATTTCATACGAATGTCCGCCGACTGTACTGGCCACCGGGCTTAATCGTCCACCCTCCCAGTTTCCAGTGCCACGCTCAAAGGTGTCATTTAAAATAGTTCGATATCGAGCGGCTGTGCCGCCTCGATACTCACGGCAGCCAGCAACCGCCGCATTACACTGCCGACCTTCACCTGGCACGGCTTGATACAAGCAGGCCTGCAACGCACTGTTCCACCAACCATTTGATGCCTCACAATCTATGGTGTTGGACGTCGTTTTCCGTAATGGCCGACATTGGTCCGTCACGCTAATGGTGTGGGATAGCAAACGGTACGACACTAAACCAGCTTCATTATAAAACTGTCGACAATCGGGATTCCCTTGATAGGTGTTCTCGTTGCAGGTTCGCCACGCCGGGTCAGCGGTTTGCGTTGTATCAGCACAGGTCGCAGACTGACCATCGTCGGACCAATCAATTTTCGTACACGGCGCGGCGCTGTCAACACCGGTGTCACCGACATCGTTTACAAAATAATTTTCTACTCCAACATCCGTTTTCTTTAAAGTAAAGACTCGCAACTGGAAGCCGGTGTCGTCTGACCCTTCCCATGTGTAGAATGTCCCGGCATCTGCTCTACCTGGTAATTCACAGAATCGAACCTGTTGGTAGAACTCGCGCGATTCGCCGCCTTGCGTTGTTGTGTCTAAGTTTGTGAATTCATCACAACCAACCGCGGCGGCTGAACAACGCTCTCCCGAGGTAGGAATAAGGTCAACAAATTTTACCGACTCAAAGAAAGTTTTCCCTTGGGTGTAGGTGTCAAAGCCAACACACTCGCCCGGGCACGAAGAACCACTCACGGCCGTTACCGGTGTTGTGCGATTGGTGGGCGTATAGCGCAGACAACCAGCTTCCTGCGGTGTGCAGTAGCGGGCATACGGCTGACATTCCGCCCGTTCACTATTCTCATCTACGGCATCACTAGCCACCGCCGAGGGCCGACAACTCTGTTCGTTACTTGCAAGAAAGTCGATGTCAGTCTTCGCAGAGAGGTACGCCGGTGCTCGTTTTAAATACACCGAACTATTACTTGCCCCTTCGCCATATGCTGAATACGCCGACGCGGCACCAAGCTGAATCTTTACATTGTCAATTGCGACACCAGTAAGGACTGACAGCTCCAGCGTAAGTGATGAAGCAGCTGTGGCACCATAGGTTTTCCGCACCTCATAGTGCTGCCACTCGGTGGTAAGGGTAGCGGCTGTCTGTATGGCATCACCTGCCGCAAGGGTATAACCAAGAACTTGACCAGCAATGGCTCCACGAGCTTCAAATGAAAGCGTAACGGTTTGATTGGCTAGTGGCCCAGTGAGAACTGACTGCGATAGCACGCTAAGTGTTGTTGCCTTGAGTGACCGGCTCCCACTAAATTGCGCTTCGGTGACCGACTCCACGGCGCCGCCATTTGCGGTCCATCCGGTAAAGCTGTTGTCCTCTGCAACCACTTCAAATCCAGGATTACGAACTAAATTTGTGCTTAACCCATTTAGAAATTGCGCGCCGGTACGAATAAACTTTCGGCACCCCGCGTCATCTTTACTGCACGTTTCTGCTTGGTTATTCAGGAATATGACATCACTCGTGCTCCAGACTGTATCAGACAATGGTGTTGCACTATACATGGCACAACCAACGGAACTAGCGTCACATGGAGAAAAATCAACCGTATTGAGGAGATAGGAGACGGTAGTACCGCTGAGTTCATTTTTTAATGTGGTACAACTTGAAAACTGAGGTGAACAGCTCTTCCCACCAAAATCCCAAACTTGTTTTTCTTCGGTACAATACCCGTAGAACTTACAGTTCCCATCATTATCTCGAGCGATGCAGGTCTGTTCATCGGCACAGTAATTTGCATTTCGAGAAATCGCGACTTTGGGGGCGGTATCACCAACTGAAGTGAACTTGCCATCATTGTCAGAGTCCACACCGGGCAAAACATCCTGGCTTAGAATTTGTGGACCAGAACCTTGCAACTTGCAAAACGAATCCGGTGGCACGAGCACCCATGACGGATCGACTAAATGATAGTATGGGTTCAATGCTCCACCCGGCAGCTCTGGTTGATCGTAAAGGTTCAGTAACTCACCAAGCGTAACTCGTTTTGGGGAATCATCTTGAAAACGTTCAATGTAGCGGGCGGCTAACTCCCACCCGACTGGTACAATCCTATATTTTCGTAGAATAAGAATTGAACGATACGGTATCCCTTCATTGTAACTTGGCTCAACTGATTGTGGATCCCACGCAACAAATCCAAACGGTGCGTCTGCGTTAATGAGTCCGCGATCAACAGCTTCACGAACGGTAAGGCGCTGCGACACGGCGTTCCGAAAGCTATCAGTAATGACGCAATCATTCGGCCCTGGATTTTTTGTATTCTGACAACTCACGAGCTGTGACAACACGTCATACCGACCAGGAACAGTAAACCGTGGACGAAGCTCTTGCGCCAGTCGAGCTTGCGCGCCAAGAACCCCTTCAGTGGCGGATTCGGCTTCAAAATTACTCAAATTAGGTTTATTCCCACCGCTCGAAGAAGTATTACCACTAAATCCACCGCTGATAAGATTTTTCAAGAAGTTAGTGGCCAATGTATTCACAAAAATATCAACAGCATCACCAATAATGGTGCCGGTCGGCGATTGATTCTGCTCAGTTGTCGTTTTAAAAACACCGTCAAAAATACCTCGCACCGTCTGACCAGGTAACTTCAAAACATCCCCTACGCCGCCCGTTACTGGCTTATACCCACCAGCTTCAAGTCGCTCTTTTTCTGCCCGCTCTTTGGCTTCTCTTTTTTCAAGCAACAGATTTGACTGCAGTGTCAACGCAATGCCGAGGTCGCTTTGACTGGGGTTAAAACTCTGAGAAAGCGTTGGTAGAAAGTTTTTCTCTCGAATTAATTGCTCCCAGTTATGCTTAATGCGACTAAAGGTGCACTTCGGGGCACGCTGTCGACCGGAATTCGCTAACCCTAAATTAATGGAAAGTTGAATATCAGCATCTGGTGCACATAACCCTTGGGCAATAAGTCCCAACGTATTTGTTGAATCTGATTTCGTACCAGGGGTCCACTGACACTCAACAGGAATTCCGTTTATGGTAGTTGTAGTCAAACACTGCACCTCCTCGGTCGCCGTATTTGGTTCGATTGAGCCGTATTGATCACGACATTGGCAACTTGCCACTGGGCCGGTGATGAGTCCATCAACAAAAGCACCGGCCGCCCCTTCTGCGGCATCGGTCAAATAGGAACCCCACCCCTGCGTAATAAAGAGTGGCTTTTGCCCTTTCCCACCGCTGGCAATCCACACGGCTGTGTCACTGGCAATCTTATTTAAAAAATAACTAACGCCCTGACGAAAGCTCACCGCGGCCGACTCTTTCAGTGCTTCTGTTTTTATATCTGCTGCTTTCTCGTACGCCGCCACCGCTTTGTCTCCAATAGTTTGGAGTGAAGTCCAAATGTCACTAACCGATGTCGTAAAGGCCTTGATGGCTTGCGCATTCGCCCGTTGCGGCGCTCCAAACGTGCCAGTAAATAAAAACACAAGCGCGAGTAGTGCACCCACGAACCGATGACGCTTTTGCCGATTATGTAATCCTAACTGCATATAAAAAACTACGGCTGCGTCTGACGCAGCGTCTCTTCGTAAAGTTTCAGCAGTTCGGTGTCAGAAATTTTGGAGAGCTGCTCGTCAGTCACTCCTTGCTCTTTAAGTACCTTTCGAATTTCTTCTGTCGAAAGATTCTGAACGCCATCACTCGCTGTCGTTGAAGTTTGAGCCTGCACAGCGCTACGATACCCAGCAACTATTTCTTCATCAGTTAGTTTTGCCAATTCTGATTCAGCCACACCGGAAGTGAGCAACGCCGCTCGAATCTGCGCCGCACTTGGTTCTGTTGTGCCATTTGCAGAAACCTGTAGGAGCGACGAGAAGGTATCACCGGCGCTACTCGGCACATCAAGTTCAGCCACGGCCTGACAATTTTTTCCAGTTGGACAATTGGGGTCACTGCTCGCAGCAAGTTCATCGGCATCGTTTGCGCCATCTGAGTCAGAATCCGCCAAATACGGACTCGTGCCATACTGCGCCAATTCCTCTTCGTCGGTTAAGCCATCACCATCAGTGTCAACCAGCGCTGTTGTTCCCTCGGCTGTTTGAAGAGCGCCAACACCCTTTTCAATAAATGGATTTCGTAAAGAGCTTCGCAAATTCATTCCACCAAGAATGAGACCAACGCCACCAACAAAAAACAGAAACGCCAACAGGATTGATTGGCTGTGCTGATCAAATCGAACGCCAAGTTTTTGAAAAAAATCCATCATCGACTTTCCTTGATGGTTCGCTAGCTTTTTATTTTAAGAATTGTGGAAATCACCCACTCATTATAGCAGAGAATGACCCTCCCCGTCAAAGGAAAACGCTGTCAAAAAGTACTCTTCGTCCTTTATGCTTCCACTCGGAAATAAAGCACCATTATTCTTTGAAAAACTACAACTTTTGTAGCGCCAGTGACAACGTGTGCCACTGTAGAACGGTCAACTCTTGGGCACGGGCACGCTCGGCAATGTTACTTTTTTTAAAAATAGCATCGCACGCTTCTCGAGAGAGCTGAAAACCAGCACGAATATTTGTTTGTAGCTGCTTTCTTCTACCGGCAAAACCCATTTTTGCGACCCGCCAAAAAAATGCTTCTGGAACGTCGCTGAAAGGATACGAATGTACCAATGAAAAATGAACAACGGCGCTCATGACACTTGGCGGTGGATAGAAACTTTCCCGTGGCACTGACCGAACAAAAACTGGGGTGGCGTACAGTTGGGCGGAGAGGCCGAGCAAGCTCATTTTTCCCGGCGCCGCCACAATACGTTCGGCAACCTCTCGCTGCACAAGAAGCGTCATAGATAGTGGCTGCACATCATCTGATAAAAACTTACGAATGAGCGCGGCGGTGATGTTGTACGGAATATTAGCTACGACGCGATATGGTGCGGCCACATTAAACGCCTTCAGAGGCTTTGCCAAAATATCTCCTTCACACACTTCGAGTTTACTGACCGCCGCAAACCGTTCACGCAAAACGGTAACAAGCTCTCTATCAATCTCGACTGCTACAACACGATTCGCTTTTGCGACGAGTCGTTCGGTGAGCGATCCAACACCGGGGCCAATTTCTAAAATTGTGTCTGAGGATTGAACGGCAGCAGCCGTCATGATGCTGTCATACACCTCGTCGTCAACCAAAAAATTTTGACCAAATTTTTTCTTCGGCATGACGCCATACTGACGAAGCAATTCGGTCGTACCATGCTGTTCGTTCTTCGCAGCCTTTGTACTAGCGTTCATGATTAAAAATTTATTGAAATGGATCCTTGGCGCAGCACGGTGACTTCATCACCGACGACTCGACCTATGGTCGAAGGCAACCGTCGCGGTAAACGACCACTCGAAAAAAAGAAAATAAGTGCGTCGTCTGCGGCAAAGAACTTTTCAATTGCACGCGCATCATAACTGTCCCCCGCGCCGCTCTTGTTCGCGCTCGTCGCGACGATTGCTCCACCTATCCGCCGAGCGAGTGCTATTGCAACAGGAGAAGAAGAAACACGAACGGCAACGGTGCCGTCTAAGCTACCCAATCGACGAGCCAAAGATAAAGATTTTGCTGGTAAGACGAGCGTCAGTGGCCCCGGCCAATGCTGTGCGGCCAACAATTTTGCTTTCGACGAAAAACGAACCAGGCGTTCTGCCGAGGCAACAGAAGACGCGATGAGTGAGAGAGGCATATTTTTTGAGCGACTTTTTGCCTCGAAAATGGCCTTTAGTCCTTTAGCACTGCGAGGATCAGCCCCTAGCGCATAGCTTGTTTCTGTTGGGTAAACAACAAGGCCACCCTGCTGCAATGCTCGCACACATTCTTGTATACTGCTCAATTGAACAACCGCCATACCTTACTCAAGAACGAAGTTCACCAGTGCACCTGGGCGCACGATTGTCTTTCGTATGGCTTTACCAGATAACCATACGGAAACATTTGGATGCGCCATAGCCGCGGTCAAAAGTGCCTGCTCATCAAGTTCTCGACCAATAATAATCGTACCTCTCAATTTCCCATTCACTTGCACGGCGACGGTGACTTCGTCGGTCACTAAATCTGCTTCATCATACGTTGGCCACGGCGCTTCCCAGATGAACCCAGCGGAACCGATTTGTTGCCAAAGCTCTGCCGTCACATGTGGGGCAAACGGTTGCAAAAGAACCAGCAATGTTTTAAACGGTTCTATGAGTTCATCTCGACTGCTAGTCTTCTGCTCTGTGAACGCATTCAAAAATTCCATGATTCCAGAGAGCGCAGTATTGAAACGAAATTGTTCAATGTCATCAGTCACCTTTTTAACTGCTTGCGCTGTTTCATGACGCAGTATTGTTGTCTGTGCTTCTCCACTACCAACCGACCTATCCTGCAATTGTTGACCAAACTTCCATACGCGTTCTAGAAAACGGCGAACGCCGCCCATGCTTTTTGTGCTCCACGGTATAGCATCTTCAAATGGTCCCATGAACATTTCGTACACCCGCAACGTATCCGCACCGAAAGCATCTACCACTTCGTCAGGGTTAACCACGTTACCGCGCGACTTCGACATCTTCTGCCCGTCTTCAGCCAAAATCATACCGTGCGACGTACGCTTCGCATACGGTTCTGCTGTTGGTACCAACCCAAGGTCATAAAGAAACTTATGCCAAAAACGAGAATACAAAAGATGTAACGTCGTATGTTCCATTCCCCCGTTGTACCAATCAACCGGAGTCCAATAGGCCAGCTTATCCAGTGCGGCAAGCTCGGTAGTATTTTTTGGATCTGCATATCGTAAGAAGTACCAAGAACTACCCGCCCAGTTCGGCATGGTGTCAGTCTCACGCTCTGCCGAGCCGCCGCAGGTGGGGCAAATCGTTTGAACCCAATCGGTAATAGCGGCCAGTGGTGATTCACCACTGTCAGTTGGCTGATATCGCTCTACATTCGGAAGCTCAACTGGCAACTGCGCTTCGGGCACTGCTACCCAACCACAACCCTGGCACAGTATCATTGGAATAGGCTCACCCCAGTACCGCTGTCGTGAAAAAACCCAATCTCTCAGTTTATATTGTGTTTTTTCTTCGGCGCCAATTTTTGTGGCAATGGCGCGGCGAGCATCCGCGGAGGTCATGCCAGTAAATTTATCTGAATTTTCCAATACACTCTCCCCTGTCCATAAACCTGCGGCCGCATCACTAACGAGCACACGACGAACTGGCAAATGAAATTTTTCAGCAAACGCCGCGTCTCGTTCATCATGCGCCGGTACTGCCATAATAGCCCCTGTGCCGTACGCACCAAGGACGTAATCAGCCACCCACACGGGCAGTTCTTCTCCGGTCAATGGGTGTACCGCCCGAATGCCAGCGTCAACACCTGTTTTATCTTTTGCTTCTGTTCGTTCCAATTCACGCTTTGCCAAACTCTTTGAAACATAGTCTCGCACTTCGTCCCTCGCTTGCCAGCCTATATCCATCCAAAATGATGCAACCTCGGGAGACACGACTATAAACGTGACCCCATACAAAGTATCGAGTCGAGTCGTAAATACACGAACCTCATGCTTATCATCTTCCTGACCAGTAACTCCTCGCAACCGAAAACTAAATTGGGTGCCTACGCTACGACCAATCCAATTTTGTTGTTGTATCTTAATGCGTGATGAGTAATCAACGGTGTCTAGATCGTCGAGTAGCCTATCAGCATATGCAGTAATCTTTAACATCCACTGCTCTTTTTCCCGCTGTAGAACCTCAGTGCCGCACCGTTCACATTTGCCATTTATGACTTCCTCGTGTGCCAACCCAATTTTACAGGACGGACACCAATTGATAGCTTTTTTTGCTTTGTACGCTAACCCACGCTCATACAGCTTTAAAAAAATCCACTGTGTCCAGCGATAGTACGAGGGGTCGGAGGTAATAACTTCCCGAGACCAATCAAACGAGTACCCCAGACTTTTTAACTGCCGCCGAAAATTCTCAATGTTCTTTTTTGTAATAACCGCCGGGTGCTGCCCAGTTTTAATGGCATAATTTTCTGCCGGCAAACCAAACGAGTCAAATCCCATTGGAAAAAGTACTAACTCACCTTGTGCCCGTCGTTTACGAGCCAGCACATCCATCGCGGTGTAACTTCGCGGGTGCCCAACGTGTAACCCTTCTGCGGAAGGGTAAGGAAATTCTACGAGCAGGTAACTCTTCTTCCGGTTTTTCTCTTCAACAACTTTAAAGGTGGCCTTTTCGTCCCACTGTTCCTGCCACTTCTTTTCAATTGCCCGATGATTATACGGTTGTGACATAGAGTCTTTACACAAGGCTTTTCAAAAACTGTCCGGTATAACTCCGCTTCACCTTAACAATGTCTTTTGGCGTACCAATTGCCACAATCTCACCCCCCTGGTCCCCTCCTTCTGGACCAAGGTCAATAACCCAGTCGGCACACTTAATCACGTCCAGGTTGTGCTCAATCACCAGCACAGTGTTTCCTTTATCAACCAGCCGCTGCAGCACGTCGAGCAGATGCTTGATATCTTCGAAGTGCAATCCCGTTGTTGGCTCATCTAATATGTAGAGTGTTTTCCCTGTGGCACGGCGAGATAACTCCGTTGCCAATTTAACCCGTTGCGCTTCTCCGCCGGAAAGCGTTGTGGCTGGTTGTCCAAGTCGAAGGTAGCCAAGCCCAACATCAAAAAGCGTATCAAGCTTAATGCGAATAGATGGGATATTGGTAAAAAATAATCGCGCTTCTTCGACGGTCATATTCAAGATTTCAGCGATGTGTTTTCCTCGATAATGAATCTCTAATGCTGACGCGTTATACCGTGTTCCGTGACACTCGTCACAATCAACGTAGACATCAGCCAGAAACTGCATTTCAATCGCCACCTGACCTTCGCCCTGACAGGCTTCGCAACGCCCACCCTTCACATTGAAGCTAAATCGACCAGGTTGATACCCCCGAATCTTTGATTCAGGCAGGTTGGCAAATAAATCACGAATGGGGGTAAACAAACCAACATATGTAGCAGGGTTTGACCGCGGCGTTCGACCGATCGGCGACTGGTCGATGGTAATGACTTTGTCTAACAGCTCAAGCCCCTTCATTTCTTTATACGAACCAGGTGAATCTTTCGCTCCGTAAAAACGCTGGGCAAGGGTCTTAGAAAGAATATCGGTAATCAATGTTGATTTCCCTGAACCCGACACACCAGAAACGACCACAAACTTAGCGAGTGGAATAGTGACATCAATATTCTTCAAGTTGTGCTCAGTGGCACCAATAATTTCAATGGCCGCCCCAGACCCTGTCCGATACCGTTTCGGAACGGCAATACGTTTCTTCCCAGACAAGTACTGACCCGTCAGCGACTTAGGATTCTTGGCAACGGCCGCTGGTGTACCTTGGGCAACGAGCTCACCACCATGCTTTCCAGCTCCCGGCCCAATATCAATGAGGTGATCAGCCGCGCGCATCGTCTCTTCGTCATGTTCGACAACGAGCACCGTGTTACCCATATCTCGAAGTGCTTTGAGGGTGGTAATGAGTCGCGCATTATCTCGTTGATGTAAACCAATTGATGGCTCGTCAAGTATGTACACAACGCCAACGAGAGACGAACCGATTTGAGTGGCTAATCGAATACGTTGCGCTTCACCACCGGAAAGCGTAGTGGCTGACCGATGCAGGGTGAGATACGGCAACCCAACATCAACAAGAAAAGTGAGTCTGGCGCTTATTTCTCTAAAAATCTGCCGACCAATCTCTTTTTCTTTTTTGGTAAATGAACTGTTTGGGGCGGCTAAGGTAACAAAAAACGCCTGAGCCGCTTTAATGGTGAGCCCCGTTATCTCCGCAATAGACTGACCCGCAACCGTTACGGCCAACGCTTCTGGTTTCAGTCGTTGTCCGCGGCAAACCGGGCAAGGGGTAATGCGCATGTACGCCTCAATCTCATTTCGGAAATAGTCAGAATCCGTCTCTTGATACCGTCGCTCGAGAAACGGTATAACGCCTTCGAAATCATTTTCTGGATCGCCGTACAAAGCCAAATCTATATCTTGCTGTCGCATCTCGCTCACTGGCACGGTAAGAGAAAATTTTCGCCGGCGAGCGACATCCTCAAGCTTGGTCATATGCCAATACTGACTGGCCGCTGAACGCGACCATGGACGAACCGCTCCTTCCGCAATCGACAACCGCTGATTAGGCATAACCAGGGTTGGATCAATCTCTTGTTTCGTTCCAAGGCCCGTACACGTCGGACAGGCACCATGCGGGCTATTGAATGAGAAGTTCCTTGGCTCTAATTGTGGTATATCCAGACCACAGTGCGCACAGGCCAAATGCTGGCTGAAAAGGTGGTCTGTTTCATTCACGGTTTCATGAATAATGACGAGCCCGTTGCCGAGATCCAGCGCTTGCTCAAGCGCCTCACGAAGTCTTGTTTTAAGCTCGGCACTCACCGATTCATGCACCTCAAGTCTATCAATAACAACTTCCAGACTATGTTTCTTTTGTTTATCAATGGCTAACTCGCGCGCTTCCGCAATTGTATAAAGAAGCTTGTCATAGCGAACTCGGGCGTAGCCCGCTTTCTCAACCTCATCAAGCAGTCGTTTGTGTTCACCTTTCTGGTCACGCACCAGCGGGGCCAGTATTAAGAAAAGGCCGGTTTTCAGTTTTAAAATACGTTCAACAATTTGTGGCACAGTTTGCGGACTAATTTCACGGCCACACTTTGGACAGTGTGGTTGACCGATGCGAGCAAAAAGTAAACGCAGATAATCATAGATCTCCGTTACAGTGCCGACAGTAGAGCGCGGATTCCGGGAAACTGACTTTTGGTCAATAGAGATTGCTGGTGACAATCCGTCAATCTGGTCAACGTCTGGCTTATCCATGAGCCCCAAAAATTGTCGGGCGTACGCCGACAAAGATTCAACGTACCGTCGCTGACCTTCAGCGTAGATTGTGTCAAACGCCAATGATGACTTTCCTGAACCAGACAAACCAGTAATAACCACCAGCTTGTCTCGAGGAATAGTGACGTCAATGTTCTTTAAATTGTGGACGCGGGCGCCCTTTACAACAATTTCAGTTGGCATAATTATTACGTGTTCGGACGACAGACACCGACTTCAAAAGCTGGCCCATAGTGAGTATCCGGAGCTACACAATGGTAGCCAGAAGCACAATCATCATTTGCAGTATCTATTAATCCGTCATCACCACACGCATCACCGTCGCGACCGGCTGGTCTGCAACACCCCCTTATACCAGCCCAGCCCATCTCATCTGGTCCAATTAGTTTCGGGGTTGCGGTACTACAATCCCACGCCTTGTTACATGCATATGTAGATGCGCAGCTATTCTCTAATGTACATGGCCCCGAACGTCCACTACTTATTAAGTCAGCTTGGCATTCCGCCACATTTGAACACGTTGCTGAAGAAGTATGTAATCGACACGTTTTACTCGGATTTTCTTTTTGACAAATTGAAAGAGCATTTTGCCGCTGTACAGCTTCCGTTTGCGCAATGTACTGACAGCCGACTCCAAGAGCAGCACATTCACTTTCTGATACGTACAGTTTTGAAAGGCTCGTATCAGTACAGCGACATTCACCCTTTGATGGGGTAACACGATCAGAACATGTTGGGTTTGTTTCTCCACACAAACAACAATATGTTGTTTGTGAGTCAAAAAGTGGCCGTTCAACAATTGATTCAATATCGAGGGTTTTAAAATTAACCAAATTAGGATTAATGGTGTTGAGTAATACCCACGACAATAAAAGTAAGGCTAAACCTGACACAGCTCCACCGGCGACATCTTTGGCTGTTTCGATTTGACCAACATTCCCGGCCGCTGTCAGCCATATAAAACCAGCTACGAGTAAAACAATCGTGGAAAGAATCGCACCAACGGACAGCGACGTACTGTATAGACCGACAATATACTCACCAAAAGTACTGCCCGTAATGGTAATTTTTTCGCCAGCTGTAGCGACTCCAGGAATTGATATTGATGGCACAAATTCAATTGCCCTTACCAGCTGCGGCATCAGCATGGCAACAGAAAGACTACTTGTTAGAAAAAAACGCTTCATACTTACTTAAACTGCTCAACCACGCCCGTAAGTCCTTCGAGCGTCAGCGCACCCTCTATTTTTTCACCATTTATAAACCACGTCGGGGTACCACGCACCCCAAGGCGTACGCCATCAGCCAAATCTTCTTCCACTACTACCTGCTGCGCTCTTGTTTCAATACAGGTTAAAAATTGCTGTTCGCTCAAACCCACCTGACTGGCATACCGTATGAGATGAACTTTCGTCATAGCGGATTGATTCTGAAATAATCGATCGTGATACGGCCAAAATTTTCCCTGCGCTGCAGCACACTGAGCGGCTTCAGCCACAGCTACCGCGTTTGGATGAATAGACGCCACGGGGAAGTGTCGGTAAACGACGCGCACTTTTTCTGGGTAGCGCAACGCCAACGTTCGAATAGCGGAATAAGACTGCTGACAAAACGGGCACTCAAAATCTGAAAATTCAATTATTTGAACGGGGGCATCAATTGGTCCAAGGGTGGGATTACTTGAGCGAGTTAGCGACCCAGCGCCCGTACTGTTGGTCGGAACAGTTCCAACGGTAAATCCAGACCTGGACGGCAAGGTATCGCCCGAACCAAATAATCGAAGCAACAGTGCTCCTATAAAAACGCCAACTATAACGATGAGCGCCAACCAATGCCGCCACCGCTTCGGTACTGCTTGCGAATGCTGATCCATAGGACGCACCAAGTGAAAGGCTTGGTTAAAAGAATTCGTAGCAACAAACGGAACCTGAAACAGTTGCCAACTGTACCACCAAACTGGCACACTGTCTACTGTTATGCTTGAGCGACCACTGCATGATTACGATCTCGACCATCCGACTGTTCGGTCTGTCGAGAAAAAACAAAAAACTCGTCAGCGGAAACAGTCACCGCGCATGAAAGTAACCGGAAGCGGCACCCGAGGACTCTTAAAAATACGCAAGCAACGTTTTGACCCCTGAGTGATTCCCTGATATAGTATACGCCTATTCTTGCTACTTCTTCATTCTATTACCTATACCAATTATCATACGCAGCTATGGCAAACGTAGAATTAATTCTTCCTTTTCTCCCGTACGCCCAAATTATATTGGCTGTACTTTTAGTAATCGTCGTTCTCTTGCAACGACGTGGTAGTGATGTTGGTGGTGCGTTTGGTGGCAACAGTGGTGGCATCTCCTATGCCAAGCGTGGCATCGAGCGTTCACTCTTCCGGGTAACGGTTACGCTCGGCATACTTTTCGCTGCTGTATCATTAGCTCGCGTTCTTCTTTAATGACGCTGGAGTGATGTGCTGGCGCATGCCAGCTTACTCACTGAGAACTACTAGCGATCTCAATCATGAACGACGGCGCCATTCTTCGTTTTATTAAGCGAGTGAAAACCTGGCTACCGAGTAGCCAGCAATTATTATATTCGACAACTTTATTTTCAAAAAAAGAGCGGCGCATTATTGCGACCTGTCTAACATTAATTACTGTCTCGAGCATTTGGATTAGTGTTAATCAACTTAATACACACCTCGCGCTCGCACCACAAACTGGTGGAACCTATCGCGAAGGATTGATTGGCCAACCAACGTACCTTAACCCTTTGCTGGCCCAAACATCTGCTATTGATACCGATTTAACCCGACTACTCTTCTCGGGGCTCTTCCGTTACAACGCTGCCCTAAAGCCAGTGCCAGACTTAGCGGATACGATTTCAATGGACAATGAAAAAACATACACCATCACTATTAAGCAAACAGCTATTTGGCATGATGGCGAACCGGTCACCATTGACGACGTGGTCTTTACATTCGAACGACTTACAGACCCGGCGCTACGCAGTCCGTTGGCACAGACACTTCAAGGGGTTGTCGTAGAGCGAGTCGATGATAAAACAATTCGATTTACTCTCCCCGAACCGTACCCCGCGTTTTTAGAAATCCTCACCGTTGGCATAATTCCAAAACATATTTGGGAAGAAATACCGACCGATCAAGTACGTCAATCCGATTTCAACAGTCGACCCATCGGCAGTGGTCCATGGCAATTTTCTTCATTGGCAAAAGATAGTGACGGAACAACGCGAAGTTATTCATTCGTGCCGACCGAAAATACCAATCAATCTGGCTACATCGAACGACTGACGTTTAAATTCTATCCAGACGAAACTTCAGCGCTCGACGCCCTGCAAAGTCGTACGGTCGACGGCCTGGCTATGATAGCGAACAGTGACGCTGAACTTTTGGCCAAAACAAGCCGAGGTTTCAACCGCTATGATATGCAGCTACCTGCGATAACTGCTGTTTTTTTTAATACCAGTCAAAAAGGGCCACTGGCCGACGGGCGAGTACGTGAAGCACTAAATTTAGCAATTGACCGCCGAGCACTGGTGCTAAGTACTATCGTTGGCGAGGCAAACGTTAGTCGTGGTCCATTTCCAACAAATGTCATGGGTACGAAACAAGCGGCGGATACAGGCACAGTTGAGAGAACACAGGCAGCAGCTTTGCTCGACAGTGCGGGTTGGAAAGTAAACGACACCCTTCGTTCAGATCGCCAAGGCACGCCGCTCAGTGTCACGCTCACCGCCATAGATCGCCAACCTGATCGCGACGTTGCCCAGTTCATTCAACAATCTTGGAGAACGATTGGCGTAGACGTTAAAATCAACATCATTGCCCCAGCAACCGCCGACCACGTCCGCGATACAGTGCTCAGACCACGTGCGTATGACGCACTCCTTTACACTATTGTTTACGCTGCCACTGTTGACCCTTATCCCTTCTGGCATTCGTCGCAAAAAAACGATCCCGGACTCAACTTGTCACTCTTTGAAAATGCTGATGCCGACACACTCATTGATCGCATTCGTCGCTCAGAAGACACTGCGGCAAGGGAGGAGCTGTTCACGGCGCTACGAAAAATAATTAGCGACGAGACACCGGCCATATTCTTATACTCACCCATCCGCCAATATCTTATCAGTCACGAGATACACGGCGTTAGCATTCCAAAACTGGCCATACCGGCTGATCGATTTACAACACTGAACACGTGGTATATCGAAACGAAACGAGCTTTTTCTCGTTAATATTTCTTGACATAACTGAAAAGTCGTGGTACAAATAGAGCTCGTTAGATGCTACGCTATAAAATGAATCAGTAGAACGCAGAACAAAACTGCTCATCTTTAAAAGATTAGCACTACGTTGTACGTTGTACCCTTACGGTAGATATACGCAGCTTCATTCGAGCACTACTCGTCGAACGAAGCCGTATCGAACAATGCCATCGACAAAACACCCCCGCTCACTTGCCCTGGTGGTGGAATTGGTATACGCGCTAGCTTCAGGAGCTAGTTCTCGCAAGAGATTGAGGGTTCGAGTCCCTCCCAGGGCACCATGGTGTTGACTACAGCAGTACTGAATCGTCAACAACCACAATTACTAGAAAGTTAACGCAGTTTTTTTATTCACCGTTACCACAACCGTCGGCTCTACCAAATCTTTGGTATGACCGCAGCAAAAATACATGGAACAGTCCCGCTTTAGTAGTCGGCCACCACGTGGCCAGGGGCATCATCGCTTCCGCAGCAACGAACGACCCAATGACAAGCAGCCGTCTATCAATAAAACAACGGCCACTCCCGCGAACGTAAAACGCGTCGCAACACCAGTTTCCGTTACTCAACCGAAGCCAACAACACCAGCCGTGGAGTCTGAAGTTGCCCGTGGCACACTTCGTATTATTCCCATTGGTGGACTTGAAGAGATCGGCCGAAATTGCTGCATCTTCGAATATGCTGACGATATTATTATCGTCGACATGGGGATTCAGTTTCCAGAAGAAGACATGCCTGGCATCGATTTCATAATCCCCAATCTTGACTACCTCAAGGGGAAAGAAAAACGAATCCGCGCAGTCATTATCACGCACGGGCACATGGACCACATGGGTGCCATACCGTATCTCATTCAAAAGATTGGCAACCCACCAATTTATTCTGCCCCCTTAACGCTGGGCATAATTCAACGTCGCCAAGATGAATTCCCGCGCGCCTCAAAATTAAAGCTCATTAAAGTAGACTCAACAAAGAAATTGCCGATTGGAAAACACTTCGTCGTTGAGCCGTTCCACGTAAACCACAACATTACCGATGCTTTCGGTGTGGCTATTCACACACCAGTTGGTACCGTCGCCCACACTGGTGACTTTAAATTTGACTACACACCGGTTGATGAACGACCGGCCGATATCGCTCGTCTCGCTGACCTTGGCCACCGAGGTATTCTCGCGCTCATGCCAGACAGCACAAACGCAAGTTCACCTGGATACCAAATATCAGAAAAAGAGGTTGGAGAAAATCTAGCAGAGCTCATTGGAAAAGCCGAAGGTCGGGTCATTATCGGGGCTTTTGCGTCACTCCTCACCCGACATCAGCAAGTTATCGACATTGCGAACGTCCTAGGGAAAAAAGTGTTGCTCCTCGGCCGCAGTATTCACAACTATGTCGAAATTGCGCAGCGCCTGAAATACTTCAAGGTACCAAAGGGTGTTCTCATTGAAGAGGATGAATTTAGTCGCTATCCAGACAATAAACTCATTGTGATATGCACGGGTGCTATGGGACAGCAAAATTCTGCACTTATGCGAATCGCTCGTGACGAGCATCGCATTGTATCCTTACGAAAAGGTGACACCATCATATTTTCTTCATCGGTCATTCCAGGAAACGAGCGCACGGTCGAGCGACTACAGGACTCCCTCGTTCGCCGTGGGGCCAAGGTCTACAACAACGCCATGATGGACATTCACTCTGGCGGACACGCCAAGCAGGAAGACCTGAAGTTACTGCACCGACTCCTCAAGCCCAAATATGTCATTCCACAGCACGGCAATCACTTCCGCCTTGTGACCCAAGGCGAGTTAGCGGTGCAAACTGGGGTTGATCCAAAAAATGTTTTCATCGCCAACAATGGACAGATTATCGAATTCACAAAGAATGGCGGAACGCTAACAAAGCGACATGTCCCCGCAGACTACGTCTTTGTCGACGGCCTAGGGGTTGGTGACGTTTCTAGCGTTGTTCTTCGCGAACGACAAGCCATGGCTGAAGAAGGAATGTTTGTTGTCATAGTTACCATCGACAGAAAAACTAATGCGCTTATTGGTGAACCAGACATCATTTCTCGAGGTTTTATATTCATGAAAGATCAACCCCAACTGGTTGGCCGAGTGAGGGACAAAGTGAAAAAGATTGTCCAGGCAACAACACCAGATAATCCAGCGATTGAATCCTACCTCAATGAGAAGATTCGCAACGAAGTCGGACAGATGCTGTATGCCGCCACTCGTCGTCGACCAATGGTGCTGCCCGTTATAAACCAAGTGTAATGAATACTGTAACTTTTCTTGCTCATCCAAGAAAAGTTACCAAAAGAACGATGCCCTCGCGCCGCTAGCGACGCGGTTAGCTGCGCGACCTTGCAGCTCGGCCATGAACTTCTCAGCTTCCCGCTTTGTCGAACACATGGCCGTTTCCAAAGCGCAAGCTCTTGCAGCACCGCTGGGCTGACGTCGCTAACGGGTTTTTTGGATTCTTAACCCTTTAGCGTAGGCACCACAGCGACCAGCACTCTGGCACAGACAAAACACTGGTCATGCTGTCTGACGAACAAATAGTGAGGAGTTCATGACCAGTCTGTGCCAGAGTGCGAGAAGTCGCGTAAGTGTCGGAGTGAGGGTGTCCTTCTTTGCGACCACTTTCTTGGACAAGCAAGAAAGTGAACAATAAACTAAACGAAATATAAATGTGGGATAGGTTTAAAACTGAGGTAATAAATAGTCAAAAATTACTCCCCCTCTTCTTTGCCTAAAATCTTTCGTACCACTCGTTGCAATTCTTCTTCGCTATAAAAATGAATAGTTACCTCACCTGAACCAGCCTTGTCATTAATTTCTACCTTCGTCGCTAGCTCCCCCTCGAGTAGTCCCCGGTAGTGATCGATTATCTCATCCTCGTTTACTGACGCTTGGGCGGCAGGGCGGCCAGCTTTAACTTTGCGACCAATTCGTTCCGTTTCTCTAACAGACAAATTTCCAGCCATTACTCGTTCAAAGAAACTCATCTGCTGTGTTGTAGGTAACCCAGCAATAACTTTCGCATGCCCTTCAGTAAGCACACCTTGTCGGACTGCTTCTTGAATCTTTGCCGGTAAATCAAGGAGTCGCAAGGCATTAGCAACCGCCGAACGTGTTTTTCCCACCCGTTCACCCGCCTGAACCTGCGTTAGTTGAAACTCCTGCATCAGCCGCTGATATGCTAGTGCTCGTTCAATGGGGTTTAAATCCTGTCGCTGCAAGTTTTCAACGAGAGCCAATTCTAATCGCTGTTGATTATTCGCTTCGCGCACAATGACAAATACCTTCGACAATCCGGCTTGTTTCGCAGCCCGAAACCTCCGTTCACCAGCAATAAGTTGGTAGCGACCGCTTGGTAGTTCAGTTACAACAAGTGGCTGAAGAATGCCGTGCTCTTTTATTGAAGCAGCCAGACCAGCCAATTCTTCAACGGCGAAATCGTGCCTTGGTTGCCAAGGATTTGTATCTATGGAGGCTAGGGTAACGGAACGCAGTTCAGACATACTGTGTATACATTAATGAGGGGCAGTATACCTTCACTTGCGCCCCTTTGACAACGCACCAGAACACAAATACAATGCGCCTCACCTGCCTTTCAACGCTTTTGAGCACAATTGATGGGCGAGTGCTGAAGAGGAACTATTGTTTGAGTGCTGCCGCGGTGGCGGAACTGGTATACGCGCAGGACTCAAAATCCTGTGGGGGCAACCTCGTGAGGGTTCGATTCCCTCCCGCGGCACCAAAAATTCCCTGACCCAATTTGGGTCAGGGAATTTTTTATGTACGATCGGAGGGAATCGAATACCACAGGCACTTCCTTCGGTCGCGGGCAGCAGCAAGCAATGAGGAGCGTCGGAAGACGCGACGAATTAAGCGAGCGCCGATGGATGCGAGCAAGCGCAGCATTCAGCGCTGCCCAGGACAGAGCACTGAGTCGCACTGCTGGCGACGAAGGGCGTCGGAATTCCCTCCCGCATCATTAACAATCCTTTCGACCTGGTCGAAAGGTATAAAATATCAGTAGTCCCACAGTAGTGGGGCGGCTTCAATAATTCAGTTATGACGAAGTCCATAACTCTAAATAGTCAGTAGTCCCGCCACAGCGGGACACCAAAAATTCCCTGACCCAAATTGGGTCAGGGAATTTTTTATGAACTAAACTCACTGTGTGGCCCCGCCCTTCTGCGCCGCTCGCTAGCGGCACTACCGACTTACTATACATTCCTGCTTAGCAGGAATGGAAACTTAGGATGCGGGACTACTGATATTAAAAACATTGCGACCTAAGTCGCAATGTAAATTAATGTGGTCGGGGATGCCGGACTCGAACCGGCGGCCTCCTGCTCCCAAAGCAGGCGCGCTAGCCAACTGCGCCAATCCCCGATAAGACTTAGCTACCCTATGCGCAAAACAGAACGGTTCTTTGCATAAAGTGAGTTTTCTGCGAGTGAGAAAATTATGAGTACGTCGGCCGTAGAACTATGTTCGCTGACGACGGAATAATTTTTGAACGCCCTCCTGCTGAGGGAAAGGAATATTAAGGAAAACCGGAAGGTTTGCCTTAACGTCTTGGTGCCGAGAGTCAGAATCGAACTGACGACACGTGGTTCTTCAGACCACTGCTCTACCACTGAGCTACCTCGGCATGAGGCATAACAGGAAATGTAACAATAAAAACTACAAAACGACGCAGTATTGGGTAGACAAAAGGTACCCAATATCAGGCAATGAGGCAAGACGAAAGGGATTGAGGGGGGCTCCGTGTTCGGATACCCCCCCCCTCGGATAGTTCACCGACGACCTCTGCACTCTTCGGGATGCTGGAACAGCCACGCCATACAGGCGCCCGCGGCCAGCAGCCCGATGACTGCAAGAATCGGCAAGGTTACTACCTCGTACCAATGAAACTTGGGCACAGCGGCACCTCCTCTTCCTGACCTCGAGCCAAGCATAATGAACAGAAGGTGAAATGGTCAATTATTGCACCTCACCAGCTCGTCTGCTATAGTGCCCCCACATTGAAAATTACGGGCGTGTAGCTCCCTCCTCCGTTCGCCGCGGCGAACTACGGCGGACAAGCAGCTTCCGCCAACGGCGGATCCGCCTCTGGCGGAGATTACCCGCTCATCGCTTCGTATCGTGACGGGTTTGTCGAATAGTAAAGAGTAGTAGACTGGAAACATTGTTCATTTGAGATTTCGCATTCATAAGGGCGTGTAGCTCAGTTGGTTAGAGCACTTCACTGATAATGAAGAGGTCGATGGTTCGAGTCCATCCACGCCCACCATTCTTCGCTCTTCGAGCCACGAATGGCACAGCCATAAAGTAGTTAAGAAGAAAAGCGAAGAATGTCCTCCGAAGCCTTGGCGAAGGATGGCTAAAAATAATATCACGTCTTACCTTTATATTATTCAAAGTTGAATCCTCAATATAATGGGTGAAAAATCTAGTCAGGAACCAAGGTTAGAAACACAAGAATATGCTGAGTATTTCCGTACACTAGCAATTATTAAAGAGGTCCTTTCAGAGTGCGGATTAAACGCACGTGAATATTCAGACGAAATAATAATTGAACAACTTAAGAATCGTTATACATTTCCTATCGCCCATGACGGTCTGGACGGCATCAGAGCCAGCCGCAATCGGGAAGGTGGCTTAACAGTGTCGTTTACCAATGGGTTTGAAGATCCAGAAAATAAAAAACGCATAGAAGTCACCGCTGCTCTTCGGGAAAAAGGGATACGTTCTGTATGATAGTTACAGCTTGGTTAGTTATTCGAACGAGGACCCAAAACATCATTCGAATAGTTCGATAGATTTACTACGAGTAACTTCGCTCGGTTTATACCGAGAGAAATTGAAGACGGGATCTAATAAAGTTCCCTTGAACGGTTCGACCCTATTCATCGTAGCCACCAATAATACTTATCAAACAATCGAGACCTTATGTCGGCCAATAAATACAAACTCATTTTTACGGTGCCCTTGGCAAATGCCGATGAATGTCGAAAAGCCATTGCCGAAGCCGGAGCTGGAAAACTAGGAAATTATTCTTTCTGTTCTTTTAGTACTAGAGGGATTGGTCGTTTTAAGCCGGAGAAAGGTGCTAATCCCACCATAGGCGAGGTCGGAAAATTTGAAGAAGTAGAAGAAGAACGTATTGAATGCCAATGCGATGCTGCAGTTGTCGATGATGTTCTAGTGGCATTGAAAAAAGTTCATCCTTACGAAGAAATTGCCTACGATCTTTATTCTTTAGAAACTCGTGAATAACTGGCCCGACGCGAAGTACGTCGGCAAGCCTTAAAATATCTATCAAAGCACTTTAGAAAGCCATCAAAATTTGTTTCTTGACCGAAGTGTAAAAGTTAAAGTATCCCGTCAATGACCTCCCACCATCGAGGGCTTTTTTATTTTTGATGACCATCCCCACTTTCTCGTTGTATAATAAATTCATGACGAAACGCATCGGCTTCATTGGGCAAGGATTTGTTGGCAAAGCGTACGCTGACAATTTTGCCGCACGAGGTTACGACATTGTTCGCTATAGCCTCGAACCTGCCTTCATCGAAAACCGCGAGGCGATTGCAACGTGCGACATCGTTTTCATTGCTGTCCCCACACCAACCACGCCACAAGGCTTTGACGACAGCGCACTAGTCGCTGCCCTTCCGCTAGTGCGTGATGGTGCTGTGCTTGTCATTAAATCAACCATCCTCCCTGAAACAACCGACAAACTACAGGCACTCCGACCAGGGGTTGCCATCATTCATGCGCCAGAATTTTTACGAGCATTGTACGCAGCTGAAGAAGTGGCGAACCCAGCTCGACATATCATTGGCGTCACAGAAATCTCACGACCACACGCCGAAGAAGTCATTGCTATTCTCCCACCCGCGCCGTACGTAAAAATAATGGACGCTCGTGCGGCGGCGCTTGTTAAGTACGGCGGCAATGTGTATCGCTACTTAAAAATTCTTTTTGCTAACTCACTCTACGAACTCTGCCAGCACTACGAAGTTTCATACGACGACGTGCGAGAGGCACTCGTGGCTGACCCCAATATTGAATCCTCTTTTACCGATGTTATTCATGACGATGGTCGCGGTGTTGGTGGGCACTGCCTTATCAAAGACTTCGCTGCCTACCGTCGGGCGTTAGAAGCGTCCGACTGCCCGCCAGAACTCCTAACCTACCTCAAAGCGGCTGAAGCTTTGAACGCCAAACTCCTCAAAGACAGTGGCAAATCACTCAATTTTCTTTCCGCTACCTACGATTCAAAAAACTAAACAGACACCAAAAACCACTCCGACTACTTGTCGGAGTGGTTTTTTATTAACAATCTGTACAGTGGAAGGAAACTTCAATATCTCTCGTGTTGCCACCCTTGCGGGGCCCCTCATAGTTCAACAAAGTTGAACGATGTGGGGTCGACTGGCTATGTTTTCATTTGTGAGAAACGAAACATATATATCTCCTTAGAAAGGAGGTGATCCATCCACAGCTTCCGCTACGGATGCCTTGTTACGACTTCGTCCCTATCACCAGCCTCACCTTCTACCCGGACTGGGTATTCGGGTGCGACCAGCTCTCTTGACGTGACGGGCGGTGTGTACAAAGCCCGAGAACGTATTCACCGCGCCGTGGCTGATGCGCGGTTACTAGCGATTCCGACTTCATGAGGTCGAGTTGCAGACCTCAATCCGAACTGGGGGGTTATTTTAGGATTTGCTCCGTCTCTCGACTTGGCGTCCCGTTGTTAACCCCATTGTAGCACGTGTGTCGCCCAAGGCGTAAGAGCCATGCTGACTTGACGTCATCCTCACCTTCCTCCCGGTTACCCGGGCGGTCTCCTGTGAATATTTAACACAGGATGAGGGTTGCGCTCGTTGAAGGACTTAACCCTACGTCTCACGACACGAGCTGACGACAGCCATGCAGCACCTGTCATCTGGTTCCCTTGCGGGCACTCTACCCTTTCGGGCGGATTCCAGAGATGTCAAGCCTTGGTAAGGTTCCTCGCTTAGTGTCGAATTAAACCACATGCTCCACCGCTTGTGCGGGCTCCCGTCAATTCCTTTGAGTTTTAGCCTTGCGGCCGTACTCCCCAGGCGGAATGCTTAAGGGGTTACCTTAGATCAACGACACTGACAGGGTCGATACTGCCAATGCCTAGCATTCATCGTTTACGGCGTGGACTACAGGGGTATCTAATCCCTTTCGCTCCCCACGCTTTCGTCCCTGAGCGTCAGAACTGTTCCAGTATGCTGCTTTCGCCTTTGGTGTTCTTGCTGATATTAACGCATTTTACTACTACACCAGCAATTCCGCATACCTCTCCCAGCCTCTAGCCTAACCGTATCTCACGCAGTGGTTCGGTTGAGCCGAACCATTTAACGAGAGACGCATTAGACCGCCTGCGGACCCTTTACGCCCAATAAATCCGGATAACGCTCGAGGTCTCTGTATTACCGCTGCTGCTGGCACAGAGTTAGCAACCTCTTATTCCTCAGGTACCGTCATTAATTCGTCCCTGAGAAAAGCCATTTACAACCCGAAGGCCTTCTTCTGGCACGCGGCGTCGCTCCGTCAGCCTTTCGGCCATTGCGGAAGATTCTTGACTGCAGCCTCCCGTAGGAGTCTGGGCAGTGTCTCAGTCCCAGTGAGGAGGGTCGCGCTCTCACGCCCTCTACCCGTCGTAGCCTTGGTGAGCTATTACCTCACCAACTAGCTGATAGGGCATAGGCCCCTCCCACATCGGCTTGCGCCTCTCATCCTTCAACTTAAGCCGAAGGATTATACGGAGTATTAGTCCCGTTTTCACGGGGTTATCCTCCTATGTGGGGTAGGTTACCAATGTGTTACTCTCCCGTCTGCCACTTCCGACTTGCGTCAGTCGTTCGACTTGCATGCCTTAGACACGCCGCCAGCGTTCATCCTGAGCCAGGATCAAACTCTCATGAGTATCTTCTTTTAAATATCTTGCGATACTTTCCAAGAAGGGTGCTGGTCCACGAGCACACCGGCTCGTTTATCCAGCGAAAAGAAATCAATGAAGTTTCCTTACCACTGTACAGTTGTCAATGTTCTGTTAGCTTCCGAAAAAACGATTGAAGAACTCCTCGACCGCTTCAATTGAAGCGGCGTAGCACGTTCTCTGGGTAATCGCTCTCGTCGGAAGAAAAAAGAGAGAAACCAAAGTTTCGCCCTTTTGTCTGCCTCCGAAAAAGCTTCTCGGGGACCACTACACTTGTAACGGCTAGCTAGTAAATAGCCTTTGCTATTAATTTGTTAGCCTACATATAATAAAACCCCCAGCCGGGGGTGTCAAGTGGTCATTTTTGCCGAGCGCGGGAGGAAACGAGGTGGTAAAACTGGTTCAGTTTTTCCATTCCTCGCCTCCTCCAGGCTCGGGTTTTGCTCAAACCTTTGGGGGCTTTGAGCGCTGATCGAATGCGCCGTCTTTCCAGAGGACAAAGGCCACAAGGGCGAACGGCCACCCAATGACTACATCAAACACAACGGTTCCAAGTACACCCATCGCAATCCTCCTCCGCTTTGATTGGAAAAAATAATACAGAGTTTACATAAAGCGGTCAACCATTGTGCCGAGGCCGAGGGAGACAACGGCGTCATCCCTCGGCCCCAAAGGCTCACTTTGGATAGATGCGACGGTACGTCGCATCAAACTCTTCATACCGGGCTTCCAGTTTCCGCCAGTAGCGCAGGAAACTGTACCAGTAACTACGGGCGTAGACGACTACCGGCCGGGTGCTCGATTTCATCGTTCCTTTCCTCCTCTTTTTTAGGACGTTGCGTAGTGCACTAATCCTAAAAGCCGTTACGTAGTCAGTCAAGTGGTTTTTTCTAGTCGCTCACTCTTACGCCATTCGTCAATTTTTTTATGATCTCCGGAAAGCAAGACCTTCGGCACCGTGTACTTTTTGCGCTTCCACGTAAGGATTTCTGGTCGAGTATAGTGCGGGTACTCAAGCGAACCATTCTCTTGTGACTCTTCTTTGACGAGTGCATCCCAGTGAGATTCTTCAGCCAGTGATTCCAGTCGAATAGCACCGGGCAAAAGCCGAGTAACCGCAGAAGTGATAGTCATAGCAGCCACGTCTCCATCGGTCAGAACATAGGGCCCAATCGACACTTCTTCGGCAGCAAGAATTTTCGTTACTCGTTCATCAATACCTTCGTACCGACCACTAATAATAACAAGGTGACCATACTGTTTCGCCCATGTATACGCCATTTTCTGAGTAAATGGTTTTCCCTTGGCCGACATAACAATAATTTTTCGTCGCTTTGCTGAAGTCTTACTGTTTTTTTTCACAGCCTCTACCGCTTTCAAAATAGGTTCTGCCAACATCACCATGCCTGCCCCACCTCCGTATGGTCGATCATCGGTCATATGCTGCGGACCAGCCGTAAAATCACGAATATTATGGGCGGCAATACGAACAACCCCCTTCGATTGCGCACGTTTTAAAATTGACGCGCCATAGTACGAATCAAATATATTTGGAAAAAGGGTAAGGATGTCTATCGTAAGCATAAGTCAATCATTACCTACTGAAGAAAAAAAAGCAAAAACATACCCCGACGTACGTCGGGGTATGTTTATCGTTCTACAAAAACGAACTAAATCTTGAGGTCGTCCACCGCACTAGTGTCGATGTCTTCGTCTCTCGTCATTGGTGCCGCTTCACGAGGGGCACGACTTGGTGCTTCACCCTGTGGTCGCTCAGCATCACGCTTCGCAAAACGAGCCTGTCGCTCTTCCTCTGGCTCGTAAATTTTTAGGTTCACCCGAGCATTATTCTTAGCGCCAACAACACGCAGCAAGGTTCGAAGCGCCTGGGCGTTCTGACCCTTTCGACCAATCACATATCGCTTATCGTCCTGTGCGACAAAAACGGTAATGAGCACACCCATTTCGTCAACGGTTCGCTCAGTGCGAACTTCGTCAGGACTATTCACTAAACCACGAACAACATACTCAACAAACTCTTGATCTTTTTCCATTGTTTTTAGTTACTATCTTTACTTCATTACATCCAGTACTGTCGACCTTGGGTATTAATTGCAGCCTGGAACCCCTTATGGGGCTTTGCTGAAAGGTAGCAACCTCCGCACGGCCTGTCAACGAATCTTAATAACAAAACCCTCACGCTCGTGAGGGTTTTGTTGGCCTTTAAATGTACGAGCAACTGTTACTCCGCAACCGGCTCTGTTGGGGCTTCAGAAGTTACTTCAGGAGTTGCCTCAGCTGCGTTCGCTGCTTCTGCGGCTTTTACCTTCTCTTCTTCCTTACTCTTCTCGGCGGCAGCCTTGGCAACCACTTCGGCCATCTTGGCCTTCTTCTTTTTACTCACCACAACTGTCTTCCGCTTGTCACCCGTCACAAGCTTCTGGTCAAGAAGCATGTTCCAAACTGTATCTGATGGTTGCGCTCCCTGCGACAGCCAGTACTGCACACGATCGGTCTTTAATACTACCGATGTTGGGGTAGAGCGCAGGTTACAATGACCAACAATTTCAATGTGGCTTCCCCACGGATCTCGGCCTTTTTCTTGAACGACAAATCGGTACGTTGGCTGCTTGCGCTTGCCGACACGACTTAAACGAATAGTTACCATGGCAAAATGACAAAAGTAAATTTAATTGCGCCCCATTCAGAGCGTCGACTGAGTATAGGTAAAAAGACTGGCCACGTCAAGCCGTCTCGGGCAGTGTTCGTTCAATATCCTCTAGCTTCAATGATAGTACTTTTGATGCCCCATCATCACTCATGGTAATGCCATAGAGAATATTTGCCTGATGCATGGAGGCTCGGTTATGGGTGATAACGACAAACTGCGTTCGATGAGAAAGTTGATCAATGATTTCTGCGAACCGCACAGAGTTCGCTTCATCAAGCGCAGCATCAACTTCATCAAGCACCACAAACGGCGATGGATTGGAAGAGATAATGGCACAAATTAACGCGAGAGATGTCAGCGCACGTTCACCACCCGAAAGCATACTAATGTGTTTCAATCGCTTCCCTGGCGGGGTCACCTGAATATCAATGCCGGTTCGTTCTCGTGACGCTTCAAACCCGGTCGAGTCCATACCACCCTCGTCGCTCACCCCAGGGTCGTCAACCGCCACCGCCACTAATTTTGCCGTACCACCATTAAAAAGTACGGTAAAAAACTTTTCAAAATCTTTGCTGATGCGTTGAAAAGACTCTGTAAATTGTCGGGCAATCGTTTCATCAAGCTCCCGCACCACACGCCGAAGGTCATGCGTTGCCTTGCGAAGATCCTCGGCTTCACCAGTTAAAAATTCAAACCGTGTCTTTGTCTCTTCGTACTCTTTTGCTGTTTCTTCGTCTATCGTTCCAATTTCTGCCAGGCGGCGCTTTAGCCCCTCCATGCGGTGCCGCATCTCACTTTGCTCTGGTTCAGAAAATAGTGTTGTCTCGGGTCGTGGTGTTGCGCCATTCAACTCTTCCGCAATTTCTCGATTCAACGCTTCACGAGTCGCACTTAATCGAGCGAGTGTAATTTGATGTTCATGTTCTTTCTCAACGCAACCACTTACGTGTTCACGAGCCGTGCGAACACTGCGTTCGAGGTCAAAAATAGTTTTATTTTTCTCTCGCTCTTTTTCGTGGAACTGCTGCATTTGCTGCTGAGCCGCATCAAGCGACTTAGCGAGATGTGTGGCCTCATTCTCAAACTGTTCTAATTCAGCAGTAAACGTAGTGTTTTCTGTATCGTCCTCTGTAGCCCCAAATAAATGGCCTCGAAAAACAACAAGATGCTCTCGCAGCGAATTGCTGTGCGCTTGAATAGCTACGCTATCTAGTTGCTTTTGTCCCTCTACTGCATCGAGTAAAGCACCCACCGTTCGTTCCAGCGCATGGTAAACTTCAGTTAATGCTGGCACCGATACTGCCTGGTTTACGGCTGCGCTACTCGCCGCCAGTTGACTTTTCAACCGTAAAATATTCTCACTAACCGCCGCTCGGGCATCCCAAATACGTTGATACTCGGCTGTTAAGCGTTGGTATCCTTCGCCGTCCCCAACAGTTCGTTCCAGTGTGCCAAATTGTTCTTCAAGTGTTTGTAACGTCTTTGTGGCTGTTTCTCTCAGTGCCGCAGCTGCATTCAGCTCTGCTTCACTTCTGCGCATAGCTTGCTGACTCTGGAACAAGGCGGAACCATAAAAATGATGTCGCAGCTCGATAAGTTCTTTTTCAACCTCCTCCCGCCGCTCTAATCTTCGAACCTGTCTTGTTAATGAACGAAGTCGTGGAGCAATTTCCTCAATGAGTACGTCGCCCTGTCGCAAATTATCTTCAGTTTGTCGCAACTTATGCTCTGCTTCTTCACGTTTTAACTGTAGGGGTCGGGTACCAGATGCTTCGTCAAAATAGGCCTTCCGTTCAAGTGGTGTGGCCATTAAAATGGCGTCGACCATACCCTGCCCTATAATACTGTAGGTTTTCTGTCCGCAGCTGGCCTCAGCGAGCAGGAGGGTGACATCTTGCAAACGAACTTTTTTATTATTAATGAGGTAGTCAGATTCACCGCTCCTATACAATCGTCGAGTAATTACGACTTCACTAAAATCGATTGGCGCTTGTCGATCCTCGTTATTCAAAAAAAGAGACACCTCGGCCATGCCAACCCGCGGCAGTTTCTCGGTTCCAGAAAAAATAACATCCTCAGACTTTTTACCCCGTAGAGATTTTAAACTTTGCTCTCCCATCACCCATCGCAAGGCATCGGCAAAGTTTGACTTACCGGAACCATTAGGGCCGACAATTCCAGCAACGCCACGACGCTCACCAGTTTTTGGCTGAGGGAACGTAAGGGTAGTTTTACGAACGAAGGTTTTAAATCCTTGAATTTCTAATTTCTCGAGGTACATGCGTTATTAACTAGTATGAAGCGAGCGCACCTTAACTAGCTGTCAGTATAAAGAATGCTCAGAGTCTCGTCGAGGAATCTACGGCTATATTTTAAGCCAGCTATGGTACAATTTCCTCATGCTTTCAGGGACTATCGTCAACATCGGCATAATGGTGAACGCATTTGTAAGCGCCACGGTTGCATTAGCATCATTGGCTCTAACGATACGTTTGACCCGCCGGCACACCTGGTCTACACCGGCGCTTGAGTCGTATACGTGGTTCTGGTGGTTTACAACCCTTGTGTGGGGCTGCTCTGCGGTGCGCTATGTGGCGGCAGGTTTAGGATACGCTGGGGAATGGATTGGTTACGCCGACATGCTTGTGCAAGCATCTGTTTTTTTTGGTGGTCCTGCCTTGTTCGCTTTTCTTGTTTTACGAGTGACAAACTCTCAATTGTTCAGCACTATAGCGGCGTTACTTTCGTTCTGTATGGGTATTGCCGCTTTGGCTTTCGTGTTACGGCCAGGCGGAATCCCTTTAAATGACGTGACGAGCTTTTCTGCCGAGGCAACGGTGAATATATACTCATTTCGCATTTTCGGCATTGAAGTAATAATACTCGCTGCGCTTGCCATCTATGATATCGTTCATCGCTTAAGAAACCGGGCAACAAATGGCGACGTCTATCAAGCACTGCTAGCTGCTCCTCTACTGCTTTACTTACTCCTGGGCAGTATAGACGAATCAAAAGTCATCACTAGTTGGCCACTTGTTGTTTTCCGGCTGTTATACGTTGCTGGTTTCCTGTTTGTGTACATTATCATCACTCATGACGAGGCGAAGGATGAAAGCCAACTTTTTGTAACACAGTCTGAAGGGTCATATGCCAACCAATGAAGTGATACCAAAAACGGAAGCACTAAAAAACCCGTTCACGGTTGACCTGAGCGCAGAAGTACCGCTGCCCAAACTACCGGCAACGCCAACGCTCGGCGTGAGCCGACGCTCTGTTTTTTTGCGCATCCTCATAACTTTTTTCATGCTATCGGTAACACCAATCGCAATTTCTGCGGGGTTAACCGTTACCATCTACCAAAGCTCCATTCGCCAATTCTTGCCAGAGAGCAGTGTCAGCCAAATCGAACAAGTACTCTTGGCCCAGAACATACTTATTCTGGTGCTTGTGGTTATTATGGTCATTTTTGCTGGAAGTATTATTTCTGCTTCTCTCGTTCGCCCACTCAAACGACTCGTCCGTCTGACGCACCTGGTTGGTGAGGGCGATCTGCAGTATCGACTAAAGCCGACGTCGCGAGATGAAATCGCTGAATTAACCGAGGCCTTTAACGTCATGATTGATCGACTGGAAGTCCAACGTCGACGCGAACAGCTCATTAGCCAAATGAAATCAGAATTCATCTCGATTGCGGCTCACCAATTGCGCACCCCACTGTCAGCAGTAAAATGGACAATGAAAATGCTCGGTGATGGAGATATTGGCCCACTTAGTCAAGAACAGCGTGACTTTCTCGATCGTGGATACAAAGTAAATGAGCGAATGATTCGGCTCGTTGGTGATCTACTCAACGTCGCCCGTATTGAAGAAGGACGTTTCGGTTATGTTTTCCAAGCAACTGATATGCTCGACTACCTCGAAAAGGCTATTGAGCGGTTCCGTGTTGAGGCAGCCGCGCACGGGGTAAGCCTTGCCTACGACAAGCCGAACTTCACCCTCCCGCCCCTACAGATTGATCCAGCAAAAATGGAGCTCGTACTGCAAAACCTCATTGAGAACGCAATCAAATACTCTCAGCCGGGCGGATTAATTGATGTCCGCGTAAAGAAGTATACCGATCATGCGGAGATTACGATTGAAGACCACGGCGTTGGGGTTCCGAAACACCAGATGCATCGACTTTTCACCAAATTCTTTCGAGGTGACAACGTCGTGCGAATGCAAACAGAGGGTTCTGGCTTAGGACTTTTCATTGTGAAAAACATCGTCAAGAACCACGGCGGCGACATCCATGCCGAGTCAGACGAAGGAAAAGGAACTCGAATGATTTTTACCCTACCATTATCGGCTGAAAAAATTCCTCAAAAGGAAACAACGTTCGAAGAGTTTGTTGGTGGACTCTAGGCACTTGCCGTGCGCAACGGATTGGTGCGATTACGAGCGACGTACTTTACAAGTTCAATCACCACGACATTAAAAAGTGCAACTACAAGGATGACACCGAGATGACGTGGCAGAAGCGCTGTTGTACCAAGATAACGCTGGAACAGAGGATGATAGATGGCAACGCCAGCCAGAAGCAGACCGAATGCGCTCGCCACCAATAGGAACCAATTACCCCGGAGGCCCGTCCGCCAAATGGGTTGGCGGAAAGAGCGCAGAGCAAAAATATACAGGAGTGGATTAATGGCAATAGCGGCAAACATGATCGTCTGGGCGTACAGTAAGGGATACGACAACCCCCAAAGAAAGAAGAAGTAGACGCCAACCAGCAGCCCGTCGCGAATAACCGCAGTGCCGAATATGATAATACGACCGTCAGAATCTAAGATTGGCGCACGACGAGGCACGGGTGGACGACGCATAACATCCTGTTCGCCTCGCTCAAACGCCAATGAAAAAGTCGGCAGCCCATCCTGAATAACATTTGCCCAAAGAATCATGACGGGCGTTAGTGGTAGTGGTGCAGCAACGAAAATTGCGGCTAAAATCAAGATAAGCTCAGTAAACGACGCCGAAAAAAGAAACAGTGCCACCTTCTTGATATTATCAAAAGCAATTCGCCCTTCACGAATGGCCGCGGCAATCGTACCCAGTCCATTCGTAAGCAGCACGAGGTCAGCCGCCTCCTTTGTTACGTCCGTCGCGGAAACTGTGGCGATACCAATATCCGCCGCACGTAATGCAGGGGCATCATTGATGCCGTCCCCGGTCATGGCGACTGATTCGCCATTTGCCAGAAAAGCCTGCACGATTCGCATTTTATGCTCTGGTGTAACGCGGCAATAAATTTCAATGCGAGACACCGCACGACGCAATGCGTCATCATCCAACGTATCAAGATATAATCCATCGGCAATAAACTCATGCGCTGTTCGAAACCCTAAAGTTGCACCAATCGCACTGGCGGTAAGGAGATGATCTCCAGTCACCATGACCACTCGCAGTCCAGCAGCCCGTGTTTCTTGTAATGTCTCGATAACGTCTGACCGAATTGGGTCAGCCAACGTATATACCCCACGGAACGTTAAGTCGTGAATCAGCACACGTGCGGCCGCAATGTCATGAGGCGCTTCTTTGATCGAAACTGTACGGTCAGCGACTGCGATTACCCGCAACCCTTTTCTCGCAAGCGTATCGTGCTCGGCTTTTAATGAAATCTGCTGAGAAGTACCTAATACCTCACCGTTTCCAAGTACCGATGACGAAGCGAGCAGTACTTCGGGTGCCCCACAAACAAGTATCCGCAAAACACCAGGGTCAGCCGGATCAGTCACAAACGTGGCAATGTATTTAGCGGTTGAATCAAAAGGTAAAAAAAATTGCTCAAGATAGTGTAATCGTGCATTCGTCAATTCACTATTTTGAGAAATTGCGTAATTCAGTTTTGCTTGATCTGTCGATTCACCACGAATAACCGTACCGACTTCTTGCTGTTCAATAACGGCTTCGTTCGCAAGTGCCAAAGTAAGAAGCGGCACTGTATTTGAACCTACAATATGGGCGCTTTGTACTTGCATTATGCCTTCCGTCAATGTTCCGGTCTTGTCTGTGCACACGACCGTTGTAGAACCCAAGGTTTCAGCAGCCAACGGTGTTCGTACAAGACCGCGCTGTCGCAAAATACGCGTCGTCGCAACGGCCAATACAACGGAGAGTGCTGCCACCAGGCCCTCCGGAATTGCAGCAACTGCCACAGCCACAGCGGTTTTAAAGGCAATGGTAAAAGGAATGTCGTTAATGACCCCAAGCACCATGAGTAAGCCACCAACCGCAAAGACGACCCAACCGATAGTACGAGCCAATTGCTGCAACCGTTGCTGCAGTGGTGTTTTGCTATTCACCTCCGAAGAGGAAAGCGCCGCAATTCTGCCCATTTCAGTTAACAATCCCGTAGCCACCACAACACCACTAGCTGCGCCGCGTTCGACGGTTGTTCCCATCCATACCATGCTGGTTCTGTCTGCCAAAACAGCCGCTTCAACAACTGGGTCGGTATGTTTCTTCACGGCAACGGATTCACCTGTCAGCAGTGCCTCATTTACGGCAAAGTCCGTAGTCTCAATAAGACGAACGTCAGCTGGCACCTTGCTCCCCGTCTTCAAAAGTACGATATCCCCGCACACAAGCTCACTCGCATCTACCTGCTTCGGCGTACCATCGCGCAAAACAATCGTCGTCACGCGAACGATTCGTCGCAGCGCTTCCATCATTCGCTGTGATCGATACTCTTGGAAAAAACCAATGGCGGCATTGATAGTAACAACGGTGAGAATGACGGTTGTATCAACCGTCTCGCCGAGCCATGCCGTCAAAATAGCGGCCAATAATAAAATAAAAATGAGCGGGCTCGTCAGCTGATGGAGGGCAAGTTGCCACCATCGTGGGCCAGAACGAAATGGCAACTCATTCATACCATCGACCAACCGCTGTTTTGAAACCGCCCCGACTGGTAAGCCGGTCGCTGGCACTACATTAAAATGTTCAAGCACTAATCGAACCGGCTCAGCATGCCAGGCAATATGTTTCGTATCTTGCATACCGTCAGTATAGCAAATTGACCAAACCTGTATTCAAAAAAATCTCTAGTCGCCTCTTTACTCGATGTAAGTCTTTCTCAGCTAGCTTTTATCAAATCATAGTGAGTTTCTTCTGAGCACGGCGACCGTAGAGCTCTGCTCGTTGTCGCGCGGAAGAAGAAACGAACGGCCTTTGCTGAAGGAAAGGAATATTAAGGAAAACCCGAAGGGTTGTCCTTAAAGTACAAAAAGCACCACTGGGGCGGCCAGAGGGAATTGAACCCTCACCGAGAGGTCCACAACCTCTTGTGCTAACCACTACACCATGGCCGCCCCACTAGTGCCTTTTGGAAGTGCGCTCATCATAACGTTTCGGGCGTTAGTATGTAAAGATTGACACAAAACGAGCATCAACTAAGATACGGCCAGCAACTGAAGAGGGTGTCACCGATGAAAAATAAAAAAGCACCTCATATGGTGCACGCGGCGACCGTCGCGAGGATGGCAACATTGTTCGCTGACCTGGGTATTTCGTACCATCAGGTCTACGGATATAGCGACTGGCAATGCTGCTACGATTTTACTGTCCAGGTAGGTGGACGAACTCAGCGCATAGCAGTTCGAACGGGCTGGATGAAAAAGCGGTCTAGTTGGACGAAAAGTGGTAACTGGGAATACCGATACCACTATGAAGCCGCTTTCTTCAACCTCGGCCCATGCAGGAGAAGAACAAGAAAACATCTGAAGGAGTATACCGACTTCTTCGTCTGTGTGCCGACCAATAACCAGGGTCGAATCATAGACCGGATATACGTTATACCCTGGGATGCACTTGCAGGGAAAAAGAGTGCCTACATCACGCGGTCGACCAGAGAACGACCGTATCGCGGGAAATACGCGAAATTTCGCGAAGCGTGGTCCTTGCTCAGCTGAAACGGCTGCGCCTCAACCAACTGGCAAGAAATAACGAACGACCCCCTTGCAAGGAGAAGCAAGGGGGTCGTTAACGTTTACTGACAATTAACCGAGCGTCGTAATCGGCCTCGACTGCGTAATGTAAAATTTTCCTTTTACAAAAGCCCACTCGATGTCTTGCGGATGTTTATAATGCTTCTCAATAGCTACACACAGTTTAGCTAACTCAATAATTTCTTTACCAGTTAGTTTTTGTTTACTACCCGCGGCCTCACTCAATTTTTTATCACTGTTGCCTTTCGGCCCTCTCACAATTTTAAATTTTTGTGTTGATACATTGATATCAAGAAGACCAAATTTCTTTTTGTCTATGACATACGTATCTGGCGTTACTTGCCCAGATACAATTGCCTCACCAAGACCAAACCCCGCTTCTATAACCATTTGGTTGTAATCCTTTGTTACTGGATGAACAGTAAACGCAATGCCTGACACTTCAGACTGAACCATTTGCTGCACCACAACAGCGACTGAAACAGGGGTACGATGAAGCTTTTTCTCAAAGCGATAAAAAATAGCTCGCGGCGTAAATAATGACGACCAGCATTTCATGACCGACTGCATGAGATTTTTCTCTGTGACGTTCAAATACGTTTCGAGTTCCCCTGCCCAAGAAGCAGCCTTAGAATCTTCCGCGGTGGCAGACGAGCGAACTGCCACAAACATAGCCCTTCCTTTGCTCAACGTTTGATATGATTCCTTAATTTCTACCTGAATATCTTTTGGTATTTTCTCCCGTTCCATCAGAGCTCTGATTTTTTCTGAGGCAACTTCAACTGAATTTAAATCCTTAGATTTTACTTTTTTGAGAACAGCTTCAATCTTAAGATTCAGATTAGTTTCTTTCAGAAATCTATCAAAGGCACCGGCCAGAACAACAAAACCCGGCGGCACCACTCCGTGGGCTTGCCCGCCGAATCCTTGGAGAAGGTGGGTCATTTCACCCAATGATGCACCTTTGCCTCCGGCTTCTTTAACGTTTTTTTTTGTTATCTCCTCAAATACCTTACTGAACATGATTCGAAATTAATTGTTACTTTTTACGTTTTTCTTCCTGCATTTTCCTGTAAAGGTCTCGCAACTCATCAAGACGCTCCATATCTACACCATAGTGTTTTCCACGAAAGTCTATACCACCTAGATCTAGTTCCCCTTCATCATTACGATGAATTGCCAAATTTACATCTTCACCTGGTTGAAACATTCCTCCCATCTCTTCGAGTCGGCCAAACCCCCGTTTGCCAGTATCATCAATCATTACTTCATGTAGTAACGCTTCGAGCTTCGGACCATGAGTCAAATTCTCCACTCTTAAGTTCGTGTCTTCGTATAATTTCCCCGACATTTTTATACCAAGACCCAATCGGTGTGCCAACTCAGCAGCCGTTTCCTCTGGGGTTCCCGCAGCCAACTCTTTTGCCTTTTCAGGATTATCCAACCAGTACTGCACGCTCTCATCTATCGTCTTTGCCCCCTCAGCTTTTGCTGCTTCATTTATTTTGGCAAAATTAGGAACAGGATTAAGATCACTCGATCGATAAATAGCAACGTCTCCGGGCGGTAATTCACCATGACCTGCACGTTGCTGATCCTCTGCTGTCATTGGCTTATTAATAAGTGCAGCAGCCCCTGCTTCATCACGAAATGTGCCAATCATATGCCCCGCGGTCTCACGTGCCCGTTGAACACCTTTACTACCAAAAAACATTACGTACTCACCACTGTTTGCTAAGTCATGTCCACGCTGCTTCGCACCAGCGATTCCTTTCTCAGTTAAAAAATCTGCTGACATACCTGTTGGAGTCTTTCCTGGCTCCTCATGACGTCTAAAAACAAACTGTACAGAAACATTTTTCCCTTTTTCTCTCCCTTCATCTTTTGCTTCTCTGTGCGCCTCGGAAAATGAATTTTCGTGAAACATAATAATCTTATTTAAATTTAATAAAGCAATTATACCCTTTTATTAGTGATTTGTCAAACTAAATACTACTTTATTCTCTTAACAATCCCCCTACTTGCGTCCACTTCAACTATATCGCCATCCTTAAAAATCTTTGTGGCAATTTTTGTACCAACCACGCAAGGTTTTTTCATTTCACGAGCGACAATAGCGGCATGAGCTGTTAAGCCACCCAAATCCGTAACAAAGCCAGCAGCCTTTTCCATGGCCGGCAAAAAAGACGGGTCAGTTGCTTGGGATAATAAAATATCTCCCTTTTTTACTTTATACATATCCTTCGATGTCGGAACGAACCTAATTACACCACTGATCTTCCCCGGATACCCACACTCACCACTAACTGTATGGGTTTTTTTAACCTTGGGTAAACTTGAAATTATTAAGCTCATTTTCTTATGGGCTTGCTCACCACTGTAAAATACAAGACGATCGTTCTGTTTAATACACGCAGAATAACGGGAACGTGCATTTAATTTTTCATGGTCAAAGGATTTTGTTCTCACCGCATGTTCTAAATCACCAAGGTACACCATATAAAGCTGATTCAAGGAAAGTGAAAAACGCTTAGCAATCTCCTGTACTACCGGATGAAAGGCTGAGTAACCTTCGTAAAGCGCATCCATGCGTACTGTCTTTACAAATAATATTCGTTGAAGTAACTGTAACAACTGTCGATGTTCTCTATCAACGCCAATCGACGACAGCAATGATTTTTGTTTCCTTGCTACTACTTGTTCCGCCTGAATTTTGTCCTGAAGGCAGGTTGAAACATAACCTTCGTGAAGTAGGGCCGCCAATCGTCCGATTAGTTGTTCAGGAGTAGAATCTGGGCCAGTCCATCCAAATTGTAACCATTTATATTTCTGGTAATGCTGACGAATTTCTTGTTTAATCTTTGGAAAATGTAAAAGCTCGATTGCTTCAGAAACGTCATTTTGCTTGCGTTCAAACAACTGTCTCAACTTGATGTTCTTTGAAATCTTATTAGCAAGCAAGAGTAACGAAAGTTCTTCCTGTTGGGCCGCCGACTTTTTAGTTGGCGTAATCAAAATTTGCCAGTCATCTGCAGAAATATCTGATTTAGTTTGTTTGTTAATATACCCGCGCAAATAACCCGAAAGGTGCGCTTGGTTTAATTCTAATAAATTGGGAACCATCCCCGCAGACCATAATTCATGGTTAATTTTGTGAAACCGATGACACAATGTTGCCAACTCATTCAATGTGCAAGCTTCCACTGCAATTTTCCGTACCTCGCTATTAAACTCTTTTAATTTCTTTGCATTACTCTCAATAGACTCCAACGCTTTGATTAAACTATTAGGATTCCTGAGAATTTTTTTGAGATACAAAAATCCACCATTTTCCCATTCATGCCGTAACAAATAAACGCGTTGAACCCCTTCTTTATAATCAGTCGCAAAATGTGTAATTGGTATACCAGTACGTTTTGAAAGATCTAACGAAAGAGTGTACATATAACAACTATTGAACCAGGGAATTCCTGGCCACTCACCCCAAACATACCAATCTTTTTTTGATGCCATAAACTGCTAGTTATTTAATCCGTCTCACGATTCCCTTGTTTGCATCCACGTCAACCATATCACCATCTTTAAATACCTGGGTTGCAAACTTCGTACCTATCACGCAGGGAACATTAAGCTCCCGAGACACAATTGCCGCATGAGAGGTAATACCCCCAGTATTCGTTACAATGGCTCCCGCTTTACGCATAGCACTCACAATATCCGGTGTGGTGGCAATAGAAACAAGAATGTCCCCTTGCTTCATCTTGACCATGTCAGACGGCGTATTAACAATTTTTACCTTACCTCTAGCCATACCTACACAGGCAACCTGACCTTTTAACTCCTTACTGTTTTTTACTACTTCAGACTTATAATTTTGCTTTAAAAACTGTTTTGCTTTGACACCAGACAAAACGCGAAGTTTAACAGTAGTTCCATCGAGAATACAAATCTTACTTCGTTTTGGTAATTCCTTTTTTAAATCAGAATTACCTTGAAGCAGTAACGACGGCTCCCAAGGAGCTACGTTTTGAATATGATTAATTGACACACCAGACCGCCGAGCAAGCTCTTGAAGTGCGCCTTGCATAGCATAAAAAGAATAAGACAAGGCATCACGACGAGCAGCCTTCATAATCATCACTTCTCTCATTCCTTCAAAAAGTTTACGCTCGGCTGTGGTCAATTTTAACTTACGTTCCATTTCCAATCGCTTTTTTTTGATTTGTCTTTTTTCGTGTGGCAATTGTTTTAATTCTTTTTCTGTTTTTTTAATTTCTTTAAACAACCTTTTAAGTTCCTTTTTTACATGGCCAGCATTAAGTATTGGCCCAATATATCCGTAGTAAGCCCAAGAAAATTTGGCTATATGTTTTTTTATTCGCTCCTCTACATTTTTCTGATTTTTGTAAATCACAACGGCCAATCGTTTTAAAGCTAACCGTTCTTGCCGTTGAATATTATTATCAATATCCGCAGTTAAGCTGGCAAAACAATCGGCCGAAGAATCCATTAACTTTAACTGGCGAATTCTTTTAGATAGCAGCTCTGTAGCGTAATCGGAAAGCACCGGGCGCGGAATATCCATTAAGGCCGGGAGTACGCCCCAACCAAGAACATCCCTAACTAACTTTTCGTGATTGATAAAAAAGTTGGCGAACTCTTTATTGCTAAGAGGGCTGTAATTATATTCTAAACATTTATCAGAAAAGTCATACAATCTATCACAAGATTTGACCGATTGATGGCTCACAAACGTAAGGTAATTTTGATTTTTTATTTGTTTCTTCAATAACCTTTCTGAGAGTTGTTCTGTATCTTTTTTACTAGGTATCCAACGCATATGAGTACCTTCAAACACAATGAAGTGTGGGATGGAATATTGAGCGCGACGAGCAACACCAAAACGAAAGGCTGGCGTAAAAACACCCAAGGACCACGGGCTAACGCCCTCCTCCTCGTTTCCTAGTATCCACTCTTGTTTTCCTTTTTGAGTCACATTATTTAAGTAACTTTTCTTACAATCCCGTTCGTTGCATCTACTTCAACAATATCGCCGTCTTTAAAAATCTTACTGCCATATTTAGTTCCTATCACGCACGGCTTATTTAGCTCTCGACTTACAATTGCGGCATGCGACGTTATGCCGCCCTGATCAGTAACAATCGCTCCGGCTTTTTTCATGGCTGGCACAATATCAGGGTCAGTAGCGATAGACACCAAAATGTCACCTTTATTCATCTTTGCGATATCCTTCGCCCGAATAATAATTTTCACAACACCTTTTGCATAACCCGGTTGGGCCGTTTGACCAGTAACTTCGTCCCCTTCACCAATGCCAACACTAGCAAGCGCCTTAGCCAAGACTCGTGCCTTGCGGCCCGTGTAAACAGTTTCAAGACCCGGCTCCGTATAATAAACGCCCTGTTTTAAACGCTCAGACAACAAGGAGTCATCAACTTTGCCATTGATAAGCGCCGCCTTTATTTCGTCTTTCAACATAAACTGGACCTGAAAACGTGTCAGGCTAAGGCGCTGAGCAATTTCTGATAATAAGCTTTTGTGCAGAAGATAAAGATCAAGCAGCTGGGCGTGGCGGCGAAAAAGTTTACTTATTGAAAAATCTCTCGCGGCGGCAAATAAACGCACATCTTCAGGAGACATCTTATTTTTTTTATAAAATGCTTTTTGCTTACGCACTGCTTCCAGCAATTGGCTTTTTTCTTTTATCAATAAACTACTTACCTCTATGTTGCTTCGCTTAAGATCAACCATCTCTTGAATATAATATTGCACCGAAAACGGCTCTACATTACCGGCGTAAATATATCCAAGATGCCCCCAGCGCTGCTGATGTCGACGACAGAGTCTCTGAAGGCTTAGCGGAAATGCAACAGCAGTAACACTCTTTCTTAGATATGGTTTTGCTTTAGTATAAATCGCCAAAAACTCTTCACGCTCTTTGGCAATAATTGTTTTTTGTGAAGGAGTCGTAAGTAAAACAAAAGCTTCGTTGACTTCTTGACTCGATGTACAGACTTTTGCCAAGCGTCGCTTTAGCTCAGTGGTCATATTGTTGTGAAACATATCGACCGACACTGGCAACCATCCATACGTGTATAGCTTGGTATGCACACGATCATGTTCATCATATAACCGCCACAATGCCGTATTTGAAAATTTATGCAAAGGTTTTCTTGCTACCCTACGCGCAAATAGCATAAGTTTTTTGGACCAGGCAACAATATTACGATTTAGCTCTGTGGCAAACTTTGGACGCTCTATCAAAGCCCTTAATACGCTCTCCGCAACAAGATACGAATCTCTCTCTCCAAAATAGAAACTCATATTAAATTTATCGTACGGAGCTATTACTTTCTTGTACTTTTTAATGAACGAGTAACTTCTGTCGTTTGTAAATGACGAGAAGACAATTTGAAAAAAGAAAATATCTGAGTCAGGAATATTCTCTCCCAGTAACCAGGGATCTTTGTCATTTAAATAATGTGGTGTCATAAATCGTACCAATTTACTTCTCTTCCTATACTTAAAATTCAAGGCGTTCCTGGTTCAAGGATGATTCTATTAAGGCCTCAAAAAACGTGCTTTTACTCTATACACAAGTACTCTAACCGATAGATTTAGTTTCCACAAATGACCAAAAACTCCTATTTTCTTAGTAAATACAGCTCTTTTCTTGTTAAGTCTTGACATATTCCCTAAGCTGCGCTATGCTACTTAGTTCCTTAAATGGAACAAACCGTGCTCTTTGAATTTAACCTCAGTCAAAACGCGAGGAGAGAGACTCGCCAACAAACCCGTTAGGGTTAGTTGGTGTACGCCAAAACGGCGCAGTCTCTTTCAAAAGCGGCTGCGCCGTTTTGTTATCGCGTGAGGTTCCTACCACCCTTAAGGGCTAAACCTGTTCCACGTTTCGTGGACGGGCAGATTTCAAAGCAAGGCTTTCGCTGGTGCAAACTCGCGAGTCCCTGCTAAAAGATCATTACGCCGGCAACCTTCGGGTCACGCCAGCGCTTAGCCCGGAGGGTGGTGGGAGTCTCTAACAAGGCCAACATCCGTGGGTGCTCTGTTATCAGAGCTGCCTACGGACTTCGGGGTTAGACTTGTGCTCGCTATAGAGCCAAGGCGGTAGAGAAAAGATTTGGTTCGGCTTATCCTGCGCCACTTCTTTGAAACTACTCTTTCGGAAGTGATCCCTTGGATCAATACTTCCAGCTTCTAATCCCAAGGTCCGTGGGTAAAAATACTCACAAAGAACTGGTCCCTTGTGGACCCTAGGGTGGATGTCCACCAAGAGAATTCCTTCCGGAGCGCAACGCTCCACGATTCTCCCACCCTAGTTTCTTTAGCGCGCGGAATGTGCACAAAAAGAGAAAACGACTACGGAAAAAACCGTCCGGTCACTCTTTGGCTCATTTGTGCGCGCTGCGGAGGTGTGGTGGTACTTTCCTTCTACCCCCTCCGTCTTTCTCCAGACCGTGGAAAAAGGCTCATCAATGAGCGTCAACCCGGTCGATGCGGAGTGGTTGTGCACCTAAATGCACCCACTCCACGTTCTTCGGGGCGGAAAAACGACAGCACTCGTTTTCCGCCTCTTCCCATATAATAATGAGGTGCGTTGCCCTTTGCCGATACTGCGACTTTGCATTATCTTCAAAGGGCGCCGAAGAGCCTCCTTCAGCGCCGGGCGAGGGTGAAGAAAGAAAATTGTATCTTCAACCGTTTTCCTCTTCACCCTCGCCCACTCTCATGGGGTACGCAGATCTCAAACGTAGACGCCTCTCTTCAAAAAGAAGCGTTTGCCGCGAGAAAATCTCTCTCCTCCTGCGTGCCCCATGAGAGTACAAAAAACCCAGCCGCCAGGCTGGGTTTTTGCTAAATGTCGCACCCCCCAGGCACTACACCATCACTTCTTCGTGCAGTTGCCGAATAGAAATTGCCTTGCCGTTAGAGGCATCAATAACAACGAGCACGCCGTTTACAGCACACAAACCAGCTTCTGGAATTTCATGACGAACTGGCTCTTGCGTTAAAAAGGCATGTAGTACGTTAGCTTTATCAACGCCAAGCACACCACCTTTATAGCCGCACATACCAACATCAGTAATGTACGCCGTGCCACCAGGTAAAATCTCTGCGTCAGCCGTCGCTACGTGCGTGTGGGTGCCAACAACAGCACTAACCCGACCATCAAGGTAGTGACCGAAGGCTATCTTTTCGCTGGTCGCTTCAGCATGCATATCAACAAAGGTGGCGACGTGCGGGCGATTTTGGTAATCCGCCAGAACCGAATCGACCGCCTGAAACGGGCAATCCAATGTTTCATGCATGAAAACTCGTCCCATCGTGTTTATGAGGAGTAGGTCACCATGTGGGGTGGGCACCAAGGTGGCGCCACTACCAGCGACGCCGGGCGGATAATTCGCCGGCCGAGTAATGTGCAATTTCGGGTCCTCAATAAAATCGTAAATCTCTGGCTTTCGGAAAACATGGTTCCCACTAGTAAAAGCATCGACACCAGCGACACGTAATTCCTCGATGGTCGCCCGGGTAATGCCCTTCCCATGCGCAATATTTTCAGCGTTCGCGATAATGACATCTGGCTGCAGTTGGGTCTTCCAGTGCTTTAAAACTTTCGCAACACCAGTACGGCCAACTCGCCCTACAACGTCACCCAGGAAAAGAATGGCTAAACCCATACGCTATATGCTTTACGCTATACGCCACTGCGCAGAGCATTAGTAAGACCATGTAACATAGCACCAACGCCTCTCGCCAAATCAAGTAAGTCTTCCTGCTCTTTCTGGTTAATGAATCCGAGATCTAACGATAAAATGAAGTAGTATTTTAACTCTTCGAGCGAGCCATTTGCTATAACGTGAAAATGAATACGATCCTTCGTTGTACGATGTTTAGACCCTTCGACAATATTGGCAACCACTGAGATTGCTGCACGACGCATTTGGCTTACTAAGGCAAAACGCTCCGTGTCAGGGAAACTTTTTGTTATCTTATACACCAAAAGTGTTAACTCGTGGGCTTGCTGCCACACCCGCAAATCTTTAAATTTTTCCTCTGTTGCAAGATGCGTCGCGTTCATATTCTATAAGCTACACTGAGTAACATTTCTTCCACTACCCACTATCACCTCCCCCGTATATCGTAAAGCGTACTGCGTATGGCAAGCAGCCTAACGAGCGTACTCGATAACACGACTTTCCCGAATACAATTCACTTTAATTTCACCTGGGTAATTGAGTTCCTTCTCAATGTTTCTAGCAATGAGCTGCGCAACTTTAATCATGCCAAGGTCGTCTACTTCAGTCGGCGTCACGAAGACCCGCACTTCGCGGCCAGCTTGAATGGCGTACGCTTTTGTGACACCAGGAACCGCCAAAGAAACTTTTTCAATTTCTTCTAGTCGCTGAATGTACCGCTCCACGCTGTCCCGTCTCGCTCCTGGCCGAGAACCAGAAATAGCATCAGCTGTGCGAACGATGACACCCTCTAACGTAGAAGGGCGATCTTCATGGTGGGCAATTGCCATGTAGGCGATATGCTCTGGCATGCCGTACTTCTTCATCAGTCGGTAACCAAGTTCTGTATGGGCACCCTGCACTTCGTGGTCAACCGCTTTTCCAATATCGTGGAAAAGCCCGCCCTTCTTACACGCTGGAACATCTGCCCCTAATTCTTCTGCTAATAATCCGGCCAGTGTACCGACTTCCAATGAGTGCTGGAGTACGTTCTGTCCGAAGCTGGTACGAAATTTTAGCCGACCAAGAATCTGCACTAATTTAGGATCCACCCCGGTGAGCCCGAGCTGATACATAGCAGCCTCACCTTCTTTTTTCATTTCAAGGGCTAACTCTCTTTTTGCTTCCAGCACTGATTCTTCAATTCGGGTCGGATGAATCCGACCATCAAGCATTAACCGCTCTAGGGCTCGCTTCGCTAAGTGACGACGCACCAGATTAAAACCCGTAATCATGATGCTCCCGGGCGTCTCATCAACAACAATTTCAACACCGGTAAGTTGCTCGAGGGCTTTGATGTTACGACCTTCTTTTCCAATGATGCGACCCTTCATGTCGTCAGACGGCAAATCAACGGTTGTCGTCATGGTGTCAGCGGCGTGTGATATGGCGCAGCGCTGAATGACCATGGCCAACACTCGCTTGGCCTTTTCTTCGATTTCAGTCGCCCCCTCATCTTGTACTTTACGAATTCGAGATACGATATCTTCTTTGGCATCTGCTTCAACAGCGGCAAAAAGCTCAGTGCGAGCCTGGTCACGATTCAAACCGGCTGACAACTCAAGCTTCGTTACGGCTGCGGCGTGCGCTTCCGTTGCCTGCTTCAACTGTTCTTCGACCCGTTGCTTGTCCTTTTCAATCTGTTTTTCATGGTCGTCAACTTCTAGTAACTTCTTCTCAAACAACCCTTCTCGCTTCTCTACTTTTTGGGCTTGTTCTTTTAGCTCCCGTCGCTCACCTGCAATCTCTTGCTTCGCTTCGTCTAAAATTTTTAAAGCTTCTTGCTTTGCCCCAAGGACAGTATCCTTCTCTCGACGTTTCGCTTCTTCGAGAATACTTTCCGCACGAGCTTCAGCTGAATTAACGGTCCGCGACCCAACTAAACGACGAGCCAGGTAACCAAAAGCAGCCCCAACGCCAAGCGCGAGGATAGACGAAATAATAACCACAGTTACAGACATAGTGTGTTCGTAAACGAACACCCCCGTACCGAACTTTTTAGTTGGTGCACACAAGACCGAAGCGCACGATGCGTCGGTGGCAATCAATCACGTACAACAGGAATAGAAGCCATGAAAATGAATCTGCCGATCACCAATTCCGTTTCGGAACGAATGAATGTTCGAGGATAGGTAAAGGAAACGTTGCGGCGAAACTATACCACCAAAATACCATTATCGCAAGGCCCCAAGTGCTCCAGATGCCTTAACAATACACCCTACTAGCCACTCTACGCTTTCGGCGATGAAGTAATTATTTTGTCGACAATGCCATACTGATGTGCATCCTTGGCTGTCATGAATCGATCACGATCCGTATCTTGCTCCACCTTCTTTACTGGTTGATTCGTGTGGCCTGCCAAAATAGCGTTGAGACGATCTTTGATTCGGACGATATGCTCAGCTCGAATTTTAACGTCCGATGCCTGACCTTCAGCACCCCCCATCACTTGATGAATCATCACTTCGGCATTAGGTAAAATGTAACGCTTCCCTTTAGCGCCTGACGCAAGCAGTACCGCCCCCATACTCGCCGCCAACCCTATACAAATGGTGGAGACATCTGCTTTGACGTACTGCATCGTGTCGTATATTGCGAGCCCAGCCGTTACCGAGCCACCAGGTGAATTGATATACAATTTTATATCCTTCTTTGAATTATCCGAATCTAGAAATAAAAGTTGCGCGATGACCGTATTGGCAACGTGATCATCAATAACATCTCCAAGAAATATAATTCGCTCTTTTAGTAAACGAGAGTAAATATCATATGCTCGCTCACCAAAATTTGATTTTTCTATGACCGTTGGAATAAGAACCATAATAGAATGGCTAATGGCTAATGGCTAATGGCTAATGGCTAATGGCTAATGGCTAATGGCTAATGGCTACTAGGATAGTCCGCTCTTCTGCCCGTGGCAACTTTTAAACAACTTTCCAACCATTTTTAAAACGAACTATGCGACCTGGTATAGTAAATCCGGCAGCCTTTCGATGACCGCCACCACCAAGGGCCTGTGCTAATTTACCCACATTAACATCGTCTCTGGTTGTACGCAGGCTGCCACGAATCTCGTTATTCGGTAGCTGCTTTAAAATAAGTGCGGCTTTCACGTCACTAAGACCATTCAAAAAATTAGCGAGCCCTTCGGTAGACTCTTCATCAATAGCGTACTTTTCAAAGTCGTCATCAAGAATTACCGTGCTCGCTATGCCAAGACGTTCATGCTTTGTCAGCCGTGAGAGAATTTCTCCCCACAGCTTCAAAGCATTCACCGGTTTTGAATTGTAGAGCGCGCGAATGACTAATCGTGATTCGGCACCAGTTGCGTAACAGTGCGCCGCCACTTCCAATGCGCGGATAGTGGTGCCGCCATTCGAAAAATTACCGGTGTCAGCAACGATTCCAGCCAATATTGCCGTGGCCATATCACGATCAATAATCCACCCACCAAGTTTAATGAGGTCGTAGGCTAAAACCGCAGCGGCAGACGCGCCAGCATCAACGAGATTGATGGTGCCAAACGCAGCCGCGACTTGGTGGTGATCGATATTGATTAGTGGAACCCCCCGTGCAACACATGCGCGTACTTCCTCGGCCACACCCGTTCTTTCTAAAGCGCCGGCATCAGCAACGACTATCGCATCAGTTGCCGCCAAGACACTCTGCGACAACGTCGTCGAAATAGGGAATGCAGCGTCTAACAGAAAAGCTAAATTGGCCGGGATAGGTTCACCACAGTAGAGCGTAACGTGGGCACCCTGCTGGGCAACTGCCCGGGCCACCGCCATACTGGTGCCGAGCGCATCCGCATCGACATCCCGCAAAAGAATGATAAGCGGATTACGCGAGGCGCGAAGGGTATCGGCCGCTTCTCGAAAAGCATTAAAGGTCATGGCTTCTCTGCGACATCTTCAAGTGGAGGAAGCTCAGCCGCTACTTGATTTAGTAACGTCTCCATTGCATTCGCTCGCACGAAGACGTCGTCAATATGAAAATGAATTCGTGGAATTACTTTCATGGTCAAATCATGAAAGAGTCGTTTCGCAAATGGTCGCTGAAAATGCCGTAGTACCGCCAACGCACTTCCTCGCCGCTGATCCGGTAAAATGCTCACAAAAACGAGTGCATGCGCTAAGTCCGGCGTGGTTTCCACCCGTGTAATAGTGCACAATGCCCCATCTAATTCGTCGGGTTGCTCAAGGAGGTAGCGACCAATAAGTGTTGCTAACTCTGCACTTACTTGCTCAGTCCGACGAGTCATAACAACTTTATAAGCGGCTAGGCAATAGCACGCCGCTCTTCAACTTCAGTGTAAAACCGCAACGCATCTTGTTCGACAAATTTTGGCACACTACCGGTTAATTCTGCGCCACACTCTGTAACACTGGCCGCTTCTCGAATTTCTTCCTTACCCGCTTGCAGGCGGCTCACCGTACCGCGCCCAACAATTTCACCACCACGAACAAGTTCAAAAAGCGCGCCAGCGGTAACAAGACCTGCGGTGATACGCATACCAACAACCTGCCGTTTCGGCTCTTGGCGGAAAATCTTTAAAATCATGCCCAGACCAACATCGCTACGAACAATCTCAGGTTTTAACTTGCCCGAAAGCTGCTCTTTAATGTCACGAATGAGGTCATAAATTACTTCATAGGTTTTGACCGCAACACCCTGTTCGTCAGCGGCATCGCGAGCCTCACGAGTTGCCTGAACACGAAAACCTGCCACCAGCGTTTCTGAGGTAGCGGCCGCGCGAGCAATATCCCCCTCAGTAATGTGACCCAACCCGCGACCAATCACCTGAACCCGAGCCTGACTCGTGCTCATTTTTTCAATCGCCTCAACAATGGCCTCCAGCGAGCCCAAAACGTCAGCCTTAAGAAGCACTGGCAGAAGAATGGTTGGTGTTTCTTGATTTTCTGAGCGCATGGCTGGCAAGGCATCCATGATTTGACGCTGCCGTTTTACCTTTTTCGCTGTACGATATTCCGTGTCGCTATCAGCAACCTCTAAAACATCCCCCACCTCAGGAGCCTCTTTCAGCCCAAGAATTCGCACAGGAGTTGATGGTCCTGCCGACTCAATGGTGACGCCTAGGTGAGACTTTAATAGTCGAGCCTTACCAATTAACGTGTCACCGTGCACAAGTACGTCATCGCGACGTAAGGTGCCATTCTGCACGAGTAGTGTGGCAATTGGCCCCTCACTGGTATCAACCCGAGCTTCAATAACTGAGCCCAAAGCGCGACCATCAGGGTTCGCCACAATCCGCTCGGCATTCACATCGGCAACAAGGAGCACCATCTCAAGCAATTTATCAATATGCTCACCACTTTTTGCTGAGATTGGTACACAAATAGTACTACCGCCCCAATCTTCTGGCAGCAAACTAATCGAAGCCAAATCCTGTTTCACCCGTTCAATGTTGGCCTCCGGCTTATCTATTTTATTTATAGCCACGATAAACGGTAGATTGGCACCACGAATCATGGCGAGCGCTTCGTGGGTTTGTGGTTTCAAACTATCATCGGCCGCTACAACAAGTACGGCAATGTCGGCCACCTTGGCGCCACGAGAACGCATGGTTCGAAACGCTTCGTGGCCCGGGGTATCAATGAAGGTCAGCAACTTACCATTATGCTCTACTTGGTAGGCTCCAATGTGTTGCGTAATTCCACCACTTTCACTCTTGGCAACGCTGGTGTTTCGTATGGTATCGAGCAGTGTTGTTTTGCCGTGATCAACGTGCCCCATGACAACAACCACCGGCGGGCGAGGCTGCGTTTCGATATTCAAAAGCGCCTCTTTTAGCATTTCAGCGGCACCAACCGTACCCTCGCCTGAGCCACTCTCACCTTTTGCTTTTACCGTGAAACCGAGATCTTCTGCGACCACTGCCGCGGTAGAGAAATCAAGCCGATCATTCAATGATGAAAGTATGCCGTTCTTCAAAAGTTCAGTCATGAGTAACGGCACACTAATACCAAGCATCTGCGCCAATTCGCGAACCGTTACCTCGGCTGGTAACTCCACGCCAGTGCTGGCGGCGGCCACTGCCGTCTGTAGTTCTTGCTGCTTACGATTCTCTTTGTCGCGCTGCTCCATTTCCCGTTTTGCCTGTGCGTAGGAGCGCAAAATTTTTGTGGCAACACGATCGTCAACTTTAATTGCTTTCCGCCCAATATCAAAACCGAGCCTGGGTAAATTTTCCCGAAGCTCGTTAGGAGAGACCTTGAGGCGGCGAGCCAGCTCTGATAAGTTCATAGGGTCTTCAATATACGAGAAATTACCCTTTTCGTCAACAATGACTACCATGACCTCAAACAATCAACCGAGTGGATTCTTGCTGGTCGATAAGCCGGTCGGGCCGACGTCGCATGATGTTGTCGCCACGGTACGACGCCTGCTCCGCCCATATGGGAAAAAAATAAAGGTTGGTCACGCTGGCACGCTTGATCCCTATGCGAGTGGTCTCCTCATCCTCGGTATTGGTTCGTCAACAAAAGCACTCGGACAACTTTTGGGACTTACTAAATCTTACGAAACAACTATCCGGCTTGGGGCAACTACAGCCACCGACGACGCCGAGGCGACGCCAATACCAACGGCTGGGTTTACCCCACCAAAGGAAGAAACCGTCCGTAAAGCGCTCGAAAAATTTATCGGCACCACCATGCAGCTTCCGCCGCCATTTTCTGCTAAGAAAATTAACGGGGTCGCAAGTTACATTCACGCACGCCAAGGTAAACCAGTGACACTTCGACCCGTGCCGGTTACGATTACTGCCTTGGCACTTATTACCTACAGCAATAACGACGTAAAAATCAGTCTGACGTGCTCATCTGGAACATACGTACGAGCAGTAGGGCGCGATCTGGGGGTAGCGCTTGGCACGGGTGGCTACATTATAGAGCTTCGTCGTACAGAAATTGGACCTTTTTCAGTGAAAAATGCGGTTACTGTGACTGAACTGACGGAGCGAACCATTCTGGAACGATTACTCCCAACAACAGCCGTTCAAAACGAACGAGGGACGTTAGATAAGAAAAAGTGTTGACGTTCCAAAGGAAACTGCTATGCTAGCGCTACTTATTGAATCTTACTTCCCAACAAACACATGCCTCGAAAACCGAATGCAATGAAGGCGTTGCGACAAACGAAGAAGCGCACCGCACAAAATAAGATTGTTCGAGAGACCCTAAAGCGTACGTTGAAAAATGCACGCAAAGCGGCGAGCACAAAAAGTGCCGAGGCAGAAAGTCTGCTGAAAGCAACTGTTCAAATGCTTGATAAATCAGTGAAGAAAAAGGTGCTCAAAAAAAATGCGGCAGCGAGAACAAAATCTCGCCTTATGAAACTTTGGCAAAAGACGTCATAGCGAACTGCAGCAATCCTGTCTTTGCGTCAACTGTCCCCTGCTTAATAGAAACGTCTACCTCGGCTAATGCCGCGTAGGCGTTTCTAATTTCCAGCATTCCTGACCGTCGAGCGACGGGAAGAAGTTTTTGTATTACATACGGATGCACACCACGTAATGCCGACCCAGAGGCATCAAGCTGCAAGAGAAGCACGGTACGTAACTGCTGCTCGAGCAGGCTTACGATGTTCTCTGCGGCGGCGCCATCGGCGAGGAGCCGATTGAGGAGCGAGCTTGCGGTATCGGTTTCTCCTCGGATGACGGCGTCAATCATTGCAAAAATTTTGTCTTCGCCCGTAGGCGTAAAGAGAATTGCAACAACGTCTTCCGTAATCGGCGCGTTGACTGGTACATAGGCATGCAATTTTTCTATTTCATTCAGCAACCGCCAATTGTCACCACCACTACCGGTAACAAGTTGCGCCACAGCACCAGGGGTAATTGCTCGTCCTCGTTCTTTGCAGGCTGCCACGACCCACGCAGCAATCTGCCGACTATCTAGCACTGGGAACGCCTGGCACAGCGCATTCGCTTTCAACCAATTGAGGAGTGGCCCGGCCTGTTTTATTTCAGTTTCAAAAAAAACAATGACATTGCTGTCATTCGCTTGCTGTAATCGCTCCAAAAACGCAGCAACCGCACTATGAACGGCTACTTCTTTCACGAGCAGGAGGTCCGACACAATGACGAGTTGCCGACGGGCGAGAAGCGGCGCAGCCCCAAAGTTTTCTTGGACACTGCGAACAGTAATACCCTCACCAGCAATACGGGTGACGGCGCCATTCGGAACATCATGTATAAATTTCGCCTTTATCTCTGACACCTTACGGCGGGCTCGCAATGTATCAGGACCGCTAATGAGAAACACCATAAATTACTGCGCCTCTAGCGACCCCCAGGAATGTCCGGCGGCCACGTTAACAACCACCGGCACACTGAGCTTGGCCGCAGCAATCATTTCATCATGAAGAAACGCTCCAACGGCTCCAACACTTGCAATAGGTGCTTCAATAATTAATTCGTCGTGCACTTGGAGTACCAGACGCGCTGCCGGGGAAATACTGGGTAGCCCTTTCCACACGGCAATCATAGCCAGTTTCATCATGTCAGCTGCGGTCCCTTGAATAGGCATATTGACCGCTATTCGTTCACCGGCCTGCCGCACCATGACGGCACCCGAAGACAATTCAGGTACGTATCGCCGACGACCGTACAGTGTTTCAACAAACCCTTGCTTCTTGGCTGTCACCAGTAACTCGTCTAGGTAGGTTCGTAATCCTGCGAAGGTTGTGAAGTAGCGATCAATGAACTCCCGAGCTGCGGCGGGCGACAACCCTGTTCGGGCTGCCAACCCCCACGCCCCCATACCATACAGCACGCCAAAATTCACCTCTTTCGCTGTGGCACGAATTTCTTTCGTTACCTCAGCTTCCGATATGCCATGGATACGTGCCGCTGTTGCCTGGTGAATATCCTTTCCGTCCTGAAAAATAGCAAGCATGACTGGATCTTTAGACAATGACGCTGCAATACGTAATTCAATTTGGGAATAGTCAGCCGAAATAAGTATATTTCCTGGCTCAGCAACAAACGCTGAACGCACCTGTGCCCCCAAGGGACTCCGCACAGGAATATTTTGTAAATTCGGATTTAAAGAAGACAATCGACCAGTAGCAGCGACTACTTGACTGAACGTCGTGTGCAACCGGCCACTCTTAGGAGACACCATTTTAGGTAAGGCGGTGATATACGTAGACTGCAACTTCGTAAGCTCGCGATAATCTAGTAGCGCTGCAATAACTTCGTGCGTCCCTTTTAATTTTTCTAACTCTGGCGCCGCAGTTGAGTAACCAGACTTCGTTCGACCAATGCCAGCCGTTGGCAGTTTAAGAGTTTCAAACAAGACTGTTGCAAGTTGACGCGGAGAATCAATATTAAACGTTGTTTTCGTTAGTGCGAATATTTCTTTTTCTCGTTTTCCTATCTGCGCAGCTACTCTATCTTCTAATGCTTTTAAGACTGCCACATCAATTTTAACGCCTGCTTGCTCCATAGAAACTAACACCGGAACGAGTGGCACTTCGATGGTATCAAACAAAGCCTGTAAATTATGCGCTTTCAACTTTGGCAAAAATTGCTCCTGAAGACGCCAGGTATAGTCAGCGTCTTCACACGCATTTATTGAGAGCTCGGCCAGTGAAACTTCTGGCACAACGGACGCTTTGCTCTTCTTGGCTATAGCTGCTCGACTTCGACGATGACCAAATTCAGTAAAACTCAGAGCACTGAGGTCGTAGGCACGTACGCCTGGATTAATAAGGTATGCCGCCAGCATGGTATCGCCAGCCAAGCCCGCCAACGTTACCCCCGCCCGCTCTAAAACTTTATACTGATCCTTCACATTATGACCCCACTTTGCAAGTGCAGAATTTGTTAACAGTGGTGCCAATGCATCGAGCCGATGAGCCGCATCGTGGAGCACCACATATGCCGCCAGACCAGGCCCCCAGGAAAAACTTATGCCAAGCAAAATTGAGTCATCCTCATCACCACTAGTAACTGTGGCAATGGCTAAACAAGACTCCTGGCAGAGTACTGCTACTAACGTTTGCAACGATTGGTCATCGGTTATTGTTTTATACTGGACAGGGATAGTGGCTTTGCTGTCGCGCGCTGCCGCCATCACAACTGCATCATTCACTCCTGGTAATTTGGCGATGAGGGAAGAAAATTGTAACTCTTGAAAGAGCGCCACAACAGTTGCTGTATCAGGCGCTTCTACAACAAGCTCGTCAAGTGAAAAAGAAACTGGTACATCACAACGAATAATTGAGAGTTTACGAGTCATTAAAGCGTCAGCCTTATGCTCGACTAAACGTTCAATCAATTTTGGTTTTAGTGGCGCATCATGCTCACCACGTTCTAGTGCATCATATAAACCTTCCAAGGTTTGAAACTTCTGAATAAGTAACGTGGCTGTTTTTTCACCAACACCCTTCACCCCTGGCAAATTGTCCGACGGGTCTCCCTTTAATCCCCGATAATCAATAAGCTGACTGGGCGCTAATCCGTAGCGCCTCTGAACTGTTGGCACGTCATAGAGGATTGTATCGCTCAAACCATGACGCAGTGTGTAAACACGCACCTGCTCGTCAACGAGCTGCAGTTCGTCCATATCTCCCGTTACAATGATACTCGCTAACCCTGCTCGCTTTGCCGTCGTTACCACAGTACCAATCACGTCATCTGCCTCAAAACCGACTGCGTCAAGTACCGTAACTCGCATCGCCGCTAACACCTGTTTCAAAATTGGCAATTGGTCATACAGCTCATCCGGCTGCTTTTCGCGAGTTGCTTTATAGGCCTCGTAGGCCTCGTGTCGAAAAGTTGGTTCAGGCCGATCAAATGCCACAACCAGATGACTTGGTTTTAACTCCCGTATGACTTTCAAATAGACGAGGAGGAAGCCGTAAACGGCGTTCACAAGGCGACCGTCGGTAGTCATGAGTGGCGGCAAAGCGTGCCACGCCCGATGTAAGAGCGCGTTACCGTCAAAAATAACTAGACTACGCGGCTTCTCAAATGACATACCTATTTTGTTGGAATTATTAGCTGGAGGCGCCGGGGGGAATCGAACCCCCGCATCGCGGTTTTGCAGACCGCAGTGTTACCACTTCACCACGGCGCCGTGGTGTCACTTCCTCGGTGTAGGGCAGTACAGTAACTGCCAATTATCGGAACAAACCGGACTATTGTAAGCCCCAAAACTATACGTCATTAGTATCACATCGGCAATTCTAATGGCTATGTTATACTCTTGCATATCTATGCAAATTCTCATTCTCGCTGGCGGAAAAGGGACTCGTCTATGGCCACTCTCTAGAAAAAAGAGTCCTAAGCAGCTACAACGAATTTTATCAGACCAGAGCCTCCTACAGGCAACAGCGGAGCGAGCTGAACTTTTTACTTCTGCTGCGAATATATTTGTAGTTGTTTCTAATGAGTTTCAGCTTACTGAAGTGCGCGAGCAACTCCCACGGCTGCGGCCAGAACACATTTTTCAAGAACCCGAAGGACGGGGGACCGCAGCTGCAATAAGCTTCGGTGTGGCTTCTATGGTTCGTGGTGGCGTACCTGCGAACGAATCAGTTTTGGTTCTCTCCGCCGACCATTTGATTAGTAACCCAGAAATCTTGGCAGAAAAAATTCTCGTTGGCCTTGATTTTCTTGCTACGTATCCTGACTATCTTCTCACCCTAGGCATTGTTCCCACCTATCCAGAAACAGGCTACGGCTACATTGAAGTTGGTGCTGAACTAGCGCCTGGCGTGCTATCTGTTCGACGATTCCACGAAAAGCCTGACAAAGATGCAGCAATTGGCTACGTAACTGCGGGAAACGCACTTTGGAATAGCGGCATGTTTCTCTGGCATGCTGAAACTATTTTAGAAAGAATCGCTGCTTGTAATCCAGACTTAGGTGCTATTATCGCCGCAACACTCCAAGGTACAGTAACCGCTCAAACGTATGCTGCGGCGGCGGTTGAGTCTATTGATAAAGCAGTGCTCGAGCGCGACATAAAGCTCGCCGTTCTTCCCACACCAATTACCTGGACTGACATCGGGCACTGGCAGGCGGTTCGCGATTGGCAACGAACAGCTACTGAATCGAACACCATCGAAGGCCGCCACATTGGCGTTAATACAACACGCAGTCTTGTTATCAATCGATCGAATCGTCTGGTAACAACTGTTGGTGTTGATAATCTCATCATCATCGACACTGGTGACGCCTTGCTGATTTGCGATGCTAATGCGACTCAAGATGTTCGTGCCCTCGTTGCAGCCATTGAAACAACTGAAGGAGAAGAACTAACCTAGTTCCTAGCGACTATCGCGAATGGCCCCTGAGATAATCTCAAGGAAACCTCGTGGCTTCGGGGTAAGCGCAATCGGGCGAGCAATCGGCGAGGTAAATTCGAGACTAATAACCTCCGATTCATAAGACTCATAATCTGGATGCTCAATACGTAGTTGATACGTCCCTGGTGGCGGCAAAAACTGATAGGCACCGGTTTCATCAGTTTTGACTGGATTCTTTTGATCAAACAGTGGGCCGGGCCACAAAACAAAACCTGATTGATCTTCACGTTCAACTCGAAGTGAAACGACGGCCCCACGAATACGTTCTTGTTGACCGCGATCGGTTATGGCATAGAGATACCCTGAACTCTCGGTTTCAATTTCACGAGCAATGGTCCGCTCTGTGCCATCAGCATACGCCAGATGCGTCAGTAGTTGATAACTACCAATAAGCGGGGGGACACTCGCATAGGCGGCATAAATACCCGTTTCTGTACGGCGGTATGGAAACGTTGCGACCGACAAAGCCAGGGCCTCAACGGGGGCTATGACCGCTGCTTGGGCAGCGGGAATACGTAAGAATAGATTGCTTGGTACATCCTCTACGTCTGTACTCCCCTGCGCTGCGGTCAAAATAAGTTCACCGGTAATCTCCGTAACTGGCTTCGACGGACGAACAAATAATTTAAAACTATACCCAGCCGGAAGTCGCAAAGCCGTATCTTCTGCTGCCAATAACGTCACGTTTCCAAAATTTGATTTTGCCACGACACTGTCAACGGGAAGCGCTGACGGCACCTCGGTTGGTCGAGGACGAACCAGGGCAACCAACGGCGAAGCTGAGTCCGGCCCGGATCCGATAATTGACTCCCGACTTGGCGGACGAATAGCTACCCGCACATCACCCACAAAGGTACGGGCAATATTCGGAACGTCGGTAGTGAAAAAGGTACCCGTTCGAGTGATTGCTTCCGTGCCCGCAGTCAGATAAGAAGCAATGATGGTTTGGAATTGTTCCGTATCAATTACGACATCCGGTAGGGTGACGGCGGCGGCCAAAGCTTGCGCGGCTGTCTGATATTCTCCAATTGTCGTTCTCGTATCAGTAACGATGCTACGCGTACTAACGGCAAAGGCATCTGCCAAGGCAACGGCATCAAGTCGCAGCTGTGCCACGGTCTGCCGCACGGCAGGTACTGGTGACAATGCTCGTGCCAAAAGAATCAGCCGTTCACGAGCAGTATCGCCAGCTCGCAATGCGGCACTGATAACAGCCAAGAAATCTTGGGTTCCTTGCTCAAATGCCTGACGAAGGTACGGTGCGGGAGAGAGTGAACGCACCGTCGTCTGCGCAACAGACAGCGCCACCGGTACTTGCACTACCGCTCGAGAACCGACCATACGAGCAACAGTACTAGCAACGAGCACATCTTCACGAATAGTGCGCATTACCATCACAATAAGGGGGTCAGCACTAGTTTCTTCAGGGGGGAGACGCTTACTGACGGCGACAATGAGCTGCCGCACCTCACGACCGAACGTTGGCAGTCCCTGGACGAAGACCCCTCGGAATGCGCGGAGCTGCGCGATAGAACGTATAGTCTCGGCGCGAGCGAAGAAAAAAAGTCGGGCAAGATATGGTGGTTGAGTGCTCTTGAAGAAGGATATATTCGCTGTCGACTCGGCAAAGGTACGGAAAGCACTACTGAATGCCCGTGGCGCGTCGCGTGTAACCAAGCGAACTCCAATACGGAATTCACCAGCCACCAGTGCCACTCGAGCGCGGACCGATGCAGCAACAGAACGAGCTAATGCAACAACCGGCGCCAAGGTTGGTCTTGTTACCCGTGACGCCAAGGAACGAACATCGCTACCTAGCTGAGCGACTGCGGCCGGAGCTTCGACATTAAGAAAATCACGTACCGCCTTAATAGCCCCAGTAACTACCTTACTACCGTCGACAATATTTTCAGGCAATCCTTCTATACGCGGCAGGGTTGGCAGTCCAGGCAGCTCCACTGGAACACGAGGCGGAATGATGACACCAGGGGGTACTTCTGTTGGCGGTTCAGGCGTAACTACCGTTGGTACTTCCGGTTCATCATCAAGGAGCGCTACCACAAAGGTAAGAGAAACACTATCGCTCATTGCACCATTCTGCGCTCGTGCCATGAAACGCACCAGCTGTGTACCATTTTTTAGATTCGCTAAAGTGAAACGGAAAATACCGTTACTTCCTGCAACAGTAAAGGTTTCCACATTTCCATACCGAAGCGTTACTCGTGCCCCGGGCTTTGTTCGTCCAGTAATAGTGAGCGTATCGGTGGTAATCGTTGCGCCGTTCGCAGGCGATACAATTTCTATGATTGGTTTTTCGGCATCCACTGGCGGAGTATACGGGGGCACGACTACTGCAATGGAAGCGCTCGTATTCGTTTCTATGCCGTCACCATTCCGAGCTCGAACCCGAAACTGATACGTACCGCTCGGTAAACTTGCAAAGGCGAATGTCTCAGCCTTTACCCAGCCCGAAGCAATGCCGTGCGTCTCATCTTCAAACAGTAACCCTGAACGGCCGCTACTCATATTACTGAACCCACCACTGTACCCTTCTGAAGAGGCTCGTAGGTAGAGGACGCCGTCAGTAAGGATACTTTCGAGCGCCACTGGTCTTTCTATTGCCGTATACACTGGAGCATAGACGTCTGAGGGGGCGGATACCCCAGCCACATTGGTAGCATACGCTCGCCGACCTGCCGCCACGACGTTTGCCGCTAAACTAGTTTCATCAAGATACGTACTGTCTTCTGTTACCCACGGTGGTGTCGTGGCACGGATGTTGGCGTCACTGTCTCGAATTTGAAAACCAGTTTCGTTATTTGCTCTATCAAAAAAATACCAACGAATAGTTTCCGTATCCAACGCTTCACCAAATTGTGCGCGGGGTGCAGCTGGAAGCGCCGCATCACCTACTGTTGACGGAATAATACCGCCTCCACCACCGGTCGGAGTCGAAGGCGGTGGAGTCGTCGTTGCGGTGGGCGTGGCACTTACCTCAGACGAGGTAAGCAGTACCTCGCCCGTAGCATCCACTGCTCGAACGGTAAAATAGTAGAGCGTACCACCAGTGAGTCCAGTTTTTGTGAACGTAAGCACACTCCCTACGTTCTGATACGTTTCACTACCGGAAATAGTTCCTGTGCCAAGTTCATAGTGGTCTACGGCCACCGTTCCTGAAGCTGCCGTCCATGAGAGCACCACTTCTTCAACTCCAGCCACTGGCGTTACGAGAGGGGCGGTTATAAACGAAGGGAAGTACAAAAAACCAAACCGACCAATCGTAGACGCGGCGGTGCTTTCACCAATAACTGTTTGGCCAAGAACGCTGGTGTACTGGAAACTAGAAGAAGAGGAATATCCACCACCAACACTCACGACAGGATCGCGCAATATAAAACTGGTACTACTGTAATCAATCCCAAGGGCAGCACTTGTAGTACAGACAGTAAACACCGCTGAGAGCAACAGAAACAGCGGCTTACCATACTGCCTGTTCATACTACCTTAGCCCCGGCTGCCGTTCTGGCAAACCGCTTACTGCTTGGTCTGGGAAATTGCCTCGACCACCCGACTGTCGTCTTTCAAATTCTCCCAAAACAAAACTTTACTTCGTTCAATGTGCATGGCATCTTCCGGTCCGTGAAGCTCCTGACCAAGCTTAATCAAGTTTATGTTTGGCTGTCCTTGTGGTGGCGCACCTTCCGGTGTGGCTGCCTGCTGCAACCCCTGTGATACCTGTAAGTAGTAGATATCGGAAAGGGTGACGTAACGACGATTTATCCCAGACAACTTTCCAAAATACACTTGGCCGTTGGCCAAAAAGACGGCTTGCCATTTGCCGCGACTCGGGAATGGACCCGTTGCATTCACTGCGTAGGCGGCGTAGCCAGCAACCAACACACCTATGACGAGTAAAAATGTTGTGAATAGTGAACGCAATCCTCGCCGCGATAATTGGCGCTGCTGACTATCGTCACTGCTCATTGGCGCCGTTCGTAAAATCGGCATAATTCAAGTAGCAAAAAATTAATAATGTAAAGAAAGTGTAGCATTTCTTTTTCAAAAAACGAAGTTGGGTGCCACTGGCACCCAACTTCTTCGTCTACTCTTTATACCTTCTACGGAGCAGGTGCTCCACCACCACTTCCTTGATCAGTTCCACCCGTTGTCGGTGCGCCACCACCCGGTTCATCAAGTCGGTCAGGACTTGGTGCTCCGCCACCGCCTCCGCCACCACTAATACCTCCACTAAGGCTTGTACCGCCGGTTGTAGCCGTACCCCCGCCGGGTTGATCAAAACGACCACCAGTCACATCAGGCGCTCCAGGAACACCAAAGGGCCAACACGCACTGTTATTCCCGGCGTTTGTATTCGTTGAGTGCGAGGCCACAGAACTTGACCCTGGCGCACAGCCAGCGTTCTGAACAATCGCGAAGAGAACATTCGAGGAACCAGTGAGATTAAGCAGCCACTGATCACTACTTGAACCAGCCCCGACAGTACTTGAGAAAATACGAATGTTGTCGGGAATAGCTTGACCACCCGTAATCGTCAGCACACCAGCAACCCCAAACGTTTTGGCGGCCGCAAATCGAAGATACTTTCCATTCGCAGTGACGCTGAGTGAGTAGAAGTTCGTACCGTTTGAGCCACCAATATTTGACGTTTCCAGTAACCCCGCACTGTTCGTAAATGCAACGGTACCGTTTGAATGAGTGAATGTACCATTGTTGGTCCAGTCACCATCAACATTGAGGGGGCTACTAGCCGAACCAAGGAGCGTACCGGCAATTACCACGTCTCCCTTTACTGAGAGCGACGGGTCACTTGCGTCGAGGTCAAGGGTACCGGCAGTAATAGTTAAATCATTGTTCACCACTGGACTCCCCGAACCAAGCGCATACGTTTCGCTCGCATTGTTCACTGTAAGATTGTAGTAGGTTGCTGTTGGAATGGTTGTTGTTCCACCACCATTGTCACCAGTAAATACAACGGTCGAAGTTGAAGGAGTGAAGGTTCCGGTTTTGACAAGCGGTGTACCAGAAGTGCCGGAGAGAGTGATAGTGCGAGTCGAACCGTCGAGCGTGGCTGAGGCGCCAATGGTAAGGACCCCTGAAACAGTTGTGTCCCCTGCTACGTCGTAAGTGTCGCTGCCAGTAACCTGGAGGTTATTATACGTAGCCGCTGCAACGTTGGTGTTACCGCTAGCATTGGCACCACTATAGACAACGGTCGAAGTTGAAGGGGTGAAGGTACCGGTTTTGACAAGAGGTGTACCGGAGGTGCCGGAGAGAGTGATAGTGCGAGTCGAACCGTCGAGCGTGGCCGAGGCGCCGATAGTAAGGACACCCGAAACAGTTGTGTCTCCTGCTACGTCGTAGGTGTCGCTACCAGTAACCTGGACGTTGTTGTACGTGGCCGCTGCAACGTTTGTATTGCCGCCAGCATTGGCACCACTGTAGACAACGGTTGAGGTTGAAGGGGTGAAGGTACCGGTTTTCACGAACGGTGTACCAGAGGTGTCAGAGAGGGTTATGGTGCGAGTCGAACCGTCGAGCGTGTTTGTACTAGCAATAGTGAGGACACCAGCAATAGTGACATCTCCGGCAAGAGTTGTTGTGAAGTTGCCTGACACTCCATCCCCAATCGACAAGCCACCAAGAGTAATTGTTCCTGCCGTCCCACTGCAATTGGAGCCATTGGAGCCAATACAATTTGCTCCGGCTGACGAACTAAGAATTGTTGTGGTCCCACTGGCTGATTGAGTGAGCGATTGACTTGCCGCAACCTTAACGCTACCAGAACTTGAGATACTCGATAAACCAACTTGTAGGTTACTCGTATCCATGGCCAAGGTTCCACTGGTCACCGTCAGATCGTTATTCACAATGATAGCACCCGCCGCAGCGAACGTACCCGTACCATTGATGGTCAGATTGTAGTAGGTCCTTGCACCAACAGAAGCACCGCTTCCGCTGGTATAGGTAACCGTAGAACCAGTCGAAGCGGTAAATGTCGTAACAGACAAAACGGTACCAGAACCGGTCAACGTTAGGGTATTGGCATTCGTTGTTAATGCTCCGGCTCCGGCTACGCTGGTCATTTTAGCATTCGACGAGAGAGCATAGGTCCCAGAAATTGAAACTACACCCAAATCCTGTGCGCTAGCCGTACTGTCAGTAATTGTCTTCGAGGCACCAGAAAACGTCGTAGTACCAGAACCTTTTGTATAGGTAACACCACTCGACAATGCAATGTTTCCACTGACGTTAATGGTTGGGTTATTGCTCGCGGCAGAAACTGTTCCAGTAGTTACATTTAAGTCTAGTACTGCCAGGGTACCGCTCGGCAATACTGCTGTGCCAGAGCCAGACAGATTCAAGACGTTATACGTAGTCGCTGCAATGGTAGGTGAACTACCGCTATACGTTACGGTTGAGGTTGAAGCGGTAAATGTACCTGTCTTTACAAGTGGTGTACCAGAACCAGATAGCGTTACTGTGTATGTTTGGGCGTCTAGGGTGGCGTTTGCGCCAATAGTAAGGACCCCCGAAACAGTTGTGTCTCCTGCTACGTCGTAGGTGTCGCTACCAGTAACCTGGAGGTTGTTGTACGTGGCCGCTGCAACGTTGGTGTTACTGCTAGCATTGGCACCACTGTAGACAACGGTTGAGGTTGAAGGAGTGAAGGTACCAGTTTTGACGAAGGGTGTACCAGAAGTGCCGGAGAGGGTGATGGTACGAGTCTTTCCGTCGAGCGTAGCTGAGCCGCCGATAGTAAGGACACCCGAAACAGTTGTGTCCCCAGCGAGGTCGTAGGTGTCAGCGCCGGTCACCTGAAGGTTGTTGTAGGTAGCCGCTGCAACGTTTGTATTGCCGCCAGCATTGGCGCCACTGTAGACGGTCGTAGCCGTGCCGGTTGGTGCATGTGTACCACTGACGGTTAAAACAGTGCCGCTTGTCCCACTTAACGTTATCGTTCCGGCTGATGGAGTAAACGTACCCGAAACAGTAAAGAGTCCACTCACTGTTGCTGTTTGCGTTCCTGTTGTAATAGTTCCGGAAACGATGAGGTTCGAATACGTTAGGTTCGTTACTATTTGACTAGTACCACTGTAGTCAACCGTCAAATTTGTTAAGGTTGGCGCTGGGGTGGTGTAGGCATATTGATTAACGAATGCTGGGATAGTTGTCGTTCTTGTAACTTTAACTGTCCCCGACCCCGTGAGCGTTGCCCCCGTTAAGGTAACAACGTCGCTTGCTCCTGGTGTAAAGGTGCCGTTTACGGTCATGGTGTGCGAAACAGTGAAACTACGAGTACTTGCTACAGTGCCTGAAATGGTTAGGTCATAGAACGATTCACTGGTTGGGGTACCAGTAATTTGTTTACTCGTACCAGACAAGGTCAGTGTTCCCGTGCCGGGAGTAAAAGTACCAGCGTTAGTGAAGCTGCCAGCCACGGTCGTAGTCGCTGGTGCGGTATAGGTACCCATAATGTGCACATCGCCATTAGCCGTGACGGTGCCACCTGGTGCAAATGTCTTACCCGTCCAAATATGCAACTCGTAATCGCTATCAACGGTCAGTACACCGGCATTGGAAGTAAAATGAATGTCTGAATCGTTATCCTTGTCGTATTGCCCAAGATTCGTATTCGTTATGGATGAACCAGTTTCATAACGAACGACCAACTGATTTTGATAGAGGGAGAGGCTCGACGTATTACTACCATCAGAAACCGTAACGAGGGCTGCTGAGCTACCACCGTTAGTGTCCAAATAGACAGTGATTACATCGCCTGAATTTACAACGACAGAAGAAACGCTAAATACGCCACTACTAGCCGTTGTGCTATACGTGCCAGCACCATTTACTTTAATACGCACCGTTGGTGTGCCGGTGATGCCTGCTCCACCTTCGGTCGAATACACCGTACCAGATATCGTTGCGCCGCAACTGGCGGCACTTCCAATTGACCAGCTTGTGTTATTGCCGCCGTCGGTAGAATAGGTAGCGCAAAATGCCACGCCGGTATTGGTCGAATAAGAAATGCTTGCGTAACTTACGCTTGCCGCAGTGGGGTTAATAGTCCAAGCACTCGTCGTTGAAGACTGTAAAGTTATTAACTGAGAAGCTGAACCAGTGACAGTCCACGTGCCAGTTACTGTAGTGGTAGTGCCAGCGGTAAATCGAATGGTGCGAGCCGCAGCAGCTGTCGCCGTAAGGTTATAAAAGGTTGTATTACCTGCGATGACTTGGGTAGAACCGCCCGCCCCACTCAACGTAACGGTATACGTGCTTGGCGTAAATGTTCCGCCGCTATTCGTCCAGTTACCGGCCACACTAAAATTACGACCTGTTGCAACGGTGGCGCCAGAAGCAATAGCAACGCTATTGAATGTCAGTGTGCCGGCACCCGCTGCTATCGCCGTGCCACTTGTCATGGTCATGGTAATGGTACCTGCCGAGGCAGTGAAATTCCCCGCCCCAGAAATACTCGTCGACAAATCAAAATTGGAACCAGTGGTTATCGTGCCTGAAGTAAGCGCTAGGGTCGTAATCGTTAGGGCGCTCGATGTCGCAGCATTGTTCGTTATTGAACCACCGGTCTTCGCCATAGAACCACTAAAGGTCGCTCCAGAATTAACTACAAACGCGTTTGCAATGTTAGGGGTCCCTGTGCTGGTCACTCCGGCACCAGCGATGGTTACATTATAAAGATTCATGGTTGCCACAGAAGCTGCGGCAATTGTACCGCCGGTCATAGTGAGGGTCGGAGTACCCCCGTAGGTGATTGTATTCCCACTAGTAAACGGACCCGCACCAATGCTAGTTGACACTGAAATATTCTGATTAACTGTTAACGTACCGCTGGTACCTACCCACAACGTTGTAAATCCAGCGTTAGGAAGATTGATGGTACCGCTACCACTAAACGTGGTTGTCCCCGTACCAGCTGTTAGTGTCCCGCTCCCTGATATTTGACCATTACTTGCAATTTGAAAACCGTAGTTAACGGCTGTTCCAGATATTTTTAGATGGTAATAATTGGCGTTATATACGGGTTGATTTGTACCTGCATATTCAGCAATTGAAGTTGAAGCTGATGAGGCAAGTGCGCCAGAACCATAAAATGCAGCGTCATGGCTAGTCCCGCCACAGGTGGTGCCGTAGGTACAAGTAAATTTAATCGTTCCATTATTTGTAACCGTTGCATCTGTTATAAAAAAATAACCGGCCGTTAGCGTAACCCCGCTATTAATCGTTACATTATCTGCACTAGACGTGGCGTGATATTCATCGGTAACTGTTAATGACTTCTGAAATGTTAGGGTGTTTGTTGAGCCATAGTAGTTGGTAGTAAAGGAGGCAACCGTTGTTGGCAGGGTCCCGTATGTATTATTGTCCCATAAGAATTCTTGCGACCCATTTGTATCGGTAAAATTAATTGAATCCCCGTCTACTGGGAGTGTGTTGCTATTCCAGTTGCCTGCGCAGGATGCGTACCTGTTCGTGCCGGAGCCACAACCACCGCCACCATCCCATGTTTTTGCTGCGGCATAGGTTGGCGTCGGCGCGGCAAAAATAAAACCCAGACCCACAAGTAACCCAACGACAAAAAACGAACGAGCTAAGTAAGATTTAGCCGTTACTGAATTTTCAAAATTTCTAGCCGAAACTTTTCGGCCTACCGCCAACTCCTCTGCTGTATGAAAAAGGTGACCGCCAAGAAAACGTTGTATCATAAAAGTAATAATATTGATTTTTTCTTTATTTTTTTGATTTTCTGCATACATTGTAACACGTTTCTCAACTTTTTTCAATAGCAAAAAAGACGGCTGGCTGCCGTCTTTCTAACGCAACTAGTATACGCTCTGGCGAAACTCAACTTTCGGGAACTATTTCGACAACTGGTTCATCTGCTGGTGCCACAATTTCTGCACTCGGAACTTCTGGTTCGACTGTCGCTACACTCTCGGGAGTAACAGTATCCGTACCCTCTACTGATTCGACCGATTCAACATCGGTAACCGCCTCTTCATTCTCCACCACTACACTTTCTTCTACTGGCGGGACGTTGGTAATTTCTTGACTAGTCGCTGGCGCATCATAGACAACAATCGACGTACTCTCATTTATGCCCACGGGCGCATAGTCAGCCGGTTTAGCAATAACCAAATAGTGCACCGTGGCGCCGCTTACTAATGCCCCGTCAAGCGACGTAGTGCGTAGTACGAACCCTGTATAATTTTCCTGTTCATCTTGCAGTAAACGAAGCACCTGCGCGTGAACTGGCATTTCGCCCTCGGCGGTTAATTGCACCACTGGCTTACCAGTACCAAGCGAGTATTCAAAATCAATGCGAGCTTCGCCAGTGGCATCGGTGTCAATGCTGCCAGCGAAACTATCGTTCTCGATAACGAGTACGCCGCGGAGTGCCAGATCCCCTTGGGCGTTCAATGTCAGTAACGTTGTGTCGGCATTCTGAACACTAAAGACCGGAAGGGTCATATCGGTCGTCAGAACATTTAACGAAAACGCGCCATCATTTTGTACGAGTAAGCGATTTACCCCGTCAGTCTGCAACTGCAGCAAGTCCCCGCTTCCTTGTTGATTAATAATGGAAGCGGTTGTCACTGCATCAACCAACAACGTTGTCGTTGCTGCACCGCGCTGCACGGTCACATTACCATCCGGATCAACAACCGTTGTGGGGTCAAAATAGAACGGAGCAATAAAAGTAATGACTGTTCCGATGTCGCTACCGTCAAACCCTGACAACGCTTGCCCAAGCACCATGCCCGGTTGCGTGGCTTTCATGGCCACACCGGGAATCGATGAAGACGTCAGGAGATCGCCAGTTTGGATTGCCCCATTTTGTGTGCTCACCTTAACTGGCACTCGACCAGCCAAGGTTACCGGGCGTGGATTTTCTGCTTCCGAAAATACATTGTCTGCATACAGTTGGTTTGGTTGTGTCGAGATGACGCCGATGACCGAACGGGCATACGCAGCGGTCGACTTCTCCACCCATGCCTTTGTGGTAAACAGACCGTCAACCGTTGCGACAGTTGCCGTACCAGTTACGACAACGACATCTCCGGCGGTAATCGTTGGGTCAGTGGTACCAAAATTTTCGGCTAAGTCTGAAGGGGCGCCTGAGCAATCAACGATTTCGTCATTTGTCGCGTCACCAGCAGAGGTGTGACAAAGCCCATTCGTGGTAGCCGTACCGGTCAAGCTAACAAAAGTGCTGCCGTCGTCATCAACGGTAAATTTACTAACACTCGCATTTTTTAAGCTGACAAAATTACCGGAAAAGCTACCTGAGCCAGTTCCAACATTCCCTAAGTCCATGGTTAAACCATTGCCGGTTAACACGCTGCTTTGGGTATAAAAACTAACAAGATCGGCAGAAGTAATGGTGGCGCTATAGGCTCTGAGCGCATTTCCATTCGCCGTCCCGGCGGTTTCCGCATACACGCCGGCCGGCACCGAAACACCGGCGGCTGAACCGTAGGTAACGCCCTGAATACCAAACGTTTTTCCAAAGGCAATGACACCAGTGTTTACGCCCGTCGTGTTGGTGCCGCCATCAGCTTGAACTTCAAGGGCACGAACCGTATTGGCGAGGCCCGTATTGTCGGTCATACGAATAAATTGACCATCAGCAGTTGTGGCGGTCGAGGTGTTCGCCACCGACACTTCCATACGATTACCAAATTGATAACCGCCACCCGAAGGGTTAATGGTGAGCGATGACTTCATGCCCGCTATGGCTGTGGCACCATTGCCGGCCGTTGAGCCAGTAATGTGGAGCACGGAATCAGGGGCCGCATTACCGATGCCAATACGTTTATTGGTGGTGTCAACGTTCAAAATATTCGTACCATCCGTCTGCTGAATTTGGATTGCCGTTACGGCATTTGCGCCAGGCTTAATCGCGATGGAGCCGGTTGACGTGAAAATTGGAGAGCTAACTGAGGTCGAGCCAACTACAGTAACGAGACTCGCGGCGCCACTCCCGTTGATGCTCCACTGGGCATCAGTTATAGCAACGTTGTCATTAGCCTCACCAATGGTAATGGTATCGGCGTCGGTGTTGGTGCCAATTTCAATTGTGTCGCAAGCAGCACTGTTGCAGAGCGATACTGATGTAGCGTTCGTGTTACCAATATTCACCGCAGCAGCGCCGCCAGTGTCGAGTCCAAGTGCGGCAGCGCCGCCAGAGAGAATGGTGAGCGCAGCCGTGCTGTCGTCGTCAGCTGCAGTTATGGTTACGGTGCCGGTATCATTTCGACCAAAGAGGAATGTGGCGTCAGTACCGGTAGAAAGTGTTTCACTATTTTGCAGCGTGAGCGTGCCGTTCACGAGGGCCGAAGTAAAACTGGCGGCACCAGCGGCGCTGACCGACCAGTTGGCATCAGTTAGTGAAACGTCTGCATTGGCGTCGCCAATGGTAATGGTGTCCGCAGCAGACGAAACACCAACTTGAATCGTTCGAGCACCAACTGCACCGGCGCCGTCCCCCGTCGCCGCTACCGAGATAGCGGTGTTCCCATCAACTTGAAGAGCAAGTGTGTGTGCACCAGCATCAGCCCCGCTTACCGGCATGTTAAGTGTTAATGTCGAACCATTATCGGCCGACTGCAGTAGAGGAGTTGTAACTGAGGTTGAAAACGTAGGATTAGCAATGACACGAAGCGCGTTTGACGCAACTTCAAGATTTGTGCCAGTGAGGTCGGTGAATGCATCACTGTTCATGGTGAATGTTTGGCCGGCAGTGATGGTGAGGCCATTAGCAAATGTTTTTGTTCCACCAAGTGTTTGAGCGTTGGCGGTTACTATACCAGCGTCAGTACCGGAAGCAGCACCAATCGCTAAAGAAATTTCGTCTGGAGCTGGTACTGTATTCAAACTCCAATTGATAGCCGCGGCAGTCGCTGAAGCAACCACATCAATAAAATTACTGTCGGTCGTTGCCGAACCATTAATTGAAACGCTATCTCCAGCAGCTCCACCACCATCCACTGCGCACGCCCAGACCCCCGTGCCTTCTGTCCATTTTAATATCTCTCCGTCAGAACAACCTTGGAGGAGCCCGATCTTATCAGAAATAACTTCAAGTCCTGAATTAGAGGAGGTGGCACCGGCACCAGCATTGGTAAGTTGCAGAGCATCACCATCAAGATACCCAGCCGCAACGGTGATAGTAATGTTCGATGACCCAGCTTGCAGTGTGCCGGTGGCATCAATGTTACCCGAAGATGTCACTGCCCCGGCGTTCCAGATGCCGGAGGTGATGGTGCCAACGGCGGCGATATCGGAACCCACAAGTTTAGAAGCGGCAATGGAGCCGGCTAAGTCGCCGTTCGCCACGGTGCCATCCAGAATCATAGTGCTCGTGACGGTGCCGGTGTCACCAGTACTAATGAGTGTGCCGGCCACATCCGGGAAAGAGATGGCACGGGCGGCGCTAGCGGTGGAGGAAAGCGTGGTGGCGTTCACTCCAGTGCCAATGACGAGGCCGAAAGCAGCGGTTGTGGCGGTGAGGAATGTTCCTTGCATAGCGCCGCCGGTGATGCTGTCGGCACCAACGTTAATGGCACCAAAGTTAGCAGTGATGGAACCAGCATCTAAGGCGCCCGTGCCAGTGATGTTGGTGAACGTACCAGCGGCGAGATCACCGTTTGCTACGGTGCCGTCTAGAATCATGGCGCTCGTCACTGAGCCGGTGTCGCCAGTGGTGATGACCGTGCCAGAAACGTTTGGCAGAGTCCATGTTCGGTCAGCAGTGAGGTCGGCAGAGGTGAAGATACCGGCAAACGTCGCGGCGCCACCGGTTGCTGGGGAAATGCTGATGGTGTCGGCGTTGGCGTCTGTACGAGTGAAGGTGATGAGGCCATCAATGGCGTTCGTAATGGTTTCTGCGTTCTGCAGAATAACGCCACCAGCAGCAGTGGCGGTCAGCGTGGTGCCCTGAATGGCGCCCGAAGATGTCACCGCCCCGGCGTTCCAGATGCCGGAAGTGATGGTGCCTGTGCCAGTGATGGCGGTGGCAACTGCATCATTGGTGTCAACGAGTGGTGCGTCTTTGCCTGTTAGACGATCAAGTTCGGTTGCTGCAATAGTGCCGCTACTCGTCGTGATACTATTTGACCCAATTGCCAGAGCAGTACCAATCTCGGCGTCAGATACATCGAGGGCAGTAGTGATAGTTCCAGCCAAGGACTGAATTTTAAGAGCAATGGGTTGCGCGGTATCGGTGTCAAGATTATCAAGTAAGAAAAGCTGGGCGGGGCTTGTGGCGCCACCATCGGCACGGCTAATTGATACGGTTGAGGTTGAATCGGCGGCAATAGAAATTGCAAAATTAGAATCAGTTGCTGTGTTGGCCAGAGTAAAGGCCAGGTCACGAGCGTTTGAAGAGGTAATGGCGGCACCGCCATCGTACGCTCCTTGGAGTGACGCTGAACCGCCAGTAGCGTCAACCGCACACGCCCAGACATCGGTCGTCTCATTCCATTTCAATACCTCAGAATCACTACACCCTTGCAATAAGCTAAGCCCATCAGCAGCCGCTTCGAGGCCTGAACCAGTAGACGTTGTTGCGCTTGCTCCATCTGCACCGGCGAACAGTGTTAATGCGTCGGCATCGATAAAACCGGTTGCGAGGGTAAGTGTTACGTTACTGGAACCGGCTTGCAGAGTACTCGCGGTATCAAAGACCCCCGCAATAGTTAGCGCACCAGCCGACGTGATGGCGTTTGAGGAAGAAAAAAATTGAATGGCACCAGTCCCGGCACCACCTTGCAACGTGAGCGTGTTCGCACCAGTAACATTTAATTGCGGGTTTGTGCCACCAAGAAATAGATTGCCGGAGGTGAGCACAGGAATTTGACTGCCTGTGGCGGACTGCGCGGGAGTAAAACCACCAACAGTTTCTGCGTTGATGGCGTAGCCTGAAGCAACCACCCGTTGCCGAGGGCTAAGCGTTTCAAAACTAACACCGACACAAGAACTTGAAACTTGTGGCGCAACCTCAACGTTCAAGTAGCTTGTGTCTGTTGTCTGAAAATCAAAATCTAACGTGTCGCCGCCGGCTGCCGTGTCGCCAATACCAACGTTGAAAATGCCATTCTTTACTTCAACCGTCATGGTCGAGGGGGTGCCGGATGGCCACAATTTTGTATCAGGCGCACCAACCGTTGTATCTGAATATAAAGAGAAGCGGAAACAATAATTTGTCCCCGAGCCGCCAATGAGGTTGCTACTTGCGTCAAGTAACCTCCCTTGATGATTAATAATGTTCGGTACCCCTGTTGCCGCAAGAATGTTCCCTGGCGTAAAACCAGTTACCACAAGCGCAACAACAATCACAAAGGACGAAATCCTTCTCCTTATACCAGCTTGCTTTCTTATCAGAAAAAAATGCACGTTTTCTATGCTTGCAGTACGTACGCCGTAACCACGACGAATTAAAATTTACTACCTATTTTATAACACAAAAACGACAAAATCTGAAGTTAAAATTTTTATAAACCAAGTCTAGCAACGTATTGATGCAAATAAGGAATTCTCCACATCTCGCCTTGCCATGCTTTTACAATGGCAAGCACGTTAACAGCCAAAAGAAGAAGACTCCCAACGGGGAATAGTAGCCAACCAAGGAGTGGCACAATACCGATTACCCAAAGCATGAACCAGGCAAGCGCAACAACAATTCCTTGCTTAGCATGAAACTGTATAAAGGCACTTTCCGGACGCAACACCAAAGGAACGACAAAGAAAATCCAGAGGTACGACAAGACAGCCAACACTCTGTCTGCCTGGGCTGGGGCTACGTCGGTTATTTTTTCGCGTTGTTCACGCTTGGACGTCTTACTGGTCATAGAAGCATTATGCTATTAATTCGGGGATGAAAATGTTGCTTGCCGAACGTTTGATTGCGCTCGCACGAAAAGCCAGGCAATCATAAACCCATAGAGGCCAGTACGAACAGGTTCAGCGATCAAATTAAACGCTGTCCAAAGTTCTTGATACAAATACACTTTCCAAAGTGCCAAAAAAAGACCCGTCACCGCACCTGTCATTCCTATGGTAACGAAGAGCAGCATATCATCGTGCTCTCTGACGACAAGATTTTTCGTAACAACGTAAAAAAAGAAACTTAAGCCAAGCCAGTACGTCAGGTAGCCAATAATCGCCGGCACTGAAAAGTAATACCGAAAGCCATACTCAGCAGCACAGAGCACTACTATCAAAATAACCACAGGCGCGATGCGCGACCTTCCCAGATCTTGAATGATTATCTTTGGGACCCTTGGTACAAAACGCATAGAAAAAGTATAGCACGACACATAAACAAAAAATCCTCCGTGTGGGCGGAGGATTTTTTGGCACAAAACGGTGCGCGTTAGTACATGCCCATGTCCCCGCCAGGAATACCAGCCGGACTCGGTTTCTCACCTTTCTCTGGCTTGTCCGTGATAACCGCCTCAGTCGTCAACAAGGTGGCGGCAATCGAAGCAGCGTTTTCGAGAGCGGTACGAGTAACTTTCAAAGGATCAATGATGCCTTTTTTCATGAGATCGACGTACCCATCGGTCATTGGATTATACCCATACGTCGCCCCATGCTTCTTGTGCGCTTCGATAACGTTGTAAAGCACAATCGAGCCGTCGCGACCGGCGTTCGCAGCAATCTGTTTGATTGGCTCAAGGAGCGCTTTATCGATGATGGACACTGGGCGCTTCTCATTACCTTCTTTAAGATTCTTGAACTCGTTTGATGTCTGCGCCAACGCCACCCCACCACCAGGGACAATGCCTTCCTCTACCGCTGCTTTCGTAGCATTCAATGCGTCTTCAATCTTAAACTTTCGATCTTTCATTTCTGTCTCAGTCGCAGCGCCAACTTTAATGACCCCGACGCCACCAGCCAACTTGGCTAATCGTTCTTGCAACTTCTCCCGATCAAACTCATTGTCTGTGTTCTCTAGTTCCTTTCGGATTCTTGCGATGCGGTCTTTAATAGCTTGCTCGTCGCCACGACCTTCGACGAGATCGGTTTCTTCTTTCCGAGAGACAACCCGACGCGCTTGCCCAAGATCTTCGACTGTAGCGTTTTCTAGTTTCAAACCAATGTCTTCTGAGATGACTCGCCCACCAGTAAGCACCGCCATGTCTTCCAACATTTCTTTTCGACGATCGCCATAACCCGGCGCCTTAATGGCGAGGGTATTAAAGGTGCCTCGGATCTTGTTCACGACAAGCGTGGCAAGCGCTTCACCATCCACATCTTCAGCAATAATAACGAGTTCTTTTTTACCAGTTGCGGCCAACTTCTCGAGGAGTGGAAGAATTTCACTGAGCGCTGAAATCTTACGATCGGTAATGAGAATGTACGGGTCATGATATTCAGCCTCCATCCGGTCGGCGTTGGTCACCATATACGCTGATACATACCCACGATCGAATCGCATACCCTTTACGACTTCGTGATCCAACCCCATGGTCTGTGACTCTTCAACAGTAATGACGCCATCCTTACCAACTTCCTTCATTACCTTGGCAATCAGTGAACCAACCTCGGTGTCACCAGCGGAAATCGTCGCCACCTGGGCAATTTCTTCGTCAGTTGTGACGGGCTTCGACATGGCTTTCAGTTCTGCTATGACCTCACGAACTCGTTCATGAATCTCCCGCTGCAGGGTAACTGGATTGCCGCCAGCGGCAACTTGCTTAAAGCCCTCGCCAACCAGCGCTTGAATGAGTACGGTGGCGGTTGTCGTCCCGTCACCAGCGACGTCATTTGTCTTACTGGCAACTTCTTGAACAAGTGCCGCACCAACATTCTCAATCTTGTCTTCCAGTTCAATATCTTTGGCGATAGTAACGCCGTCATTCGTTATGGTTGGTGAACCAAACCCCTTATCGAGTACCACGTGTCGACCAGATGGACCGAGTGTTACCTTTACGGCGTTCGCGACTTTGTCGATTCCGCGCTTCAACCCCGCGCGAGCATCCTCTCTAAATTCTATTATTTTTGCCATAATTTAATGAATTGAGTTATGTTACGCGGCTACCACGGCGATGATGTCTGACTCACTGACCACCAAATACTCTTCACCATCAATCTTTACTTCGTCGGGGCTGTATTTCTTAAAAACAATTTTGTCGCCAACGTTGACAGTCATCGGTGCACGAGTACCGTTTTCTAAAAGCTTCCCTGGACCAACCGCCAGCACCTCACCTTGTTCTGGCTTTTCGCTTTTTGCGGTATCTGGCAAAACAATACCCGACTTGGTTACTTCTTCCTCCTTCGCTGGTTTCACTATTACGTGATCAGCTAATGGTTTTAGCTTCATAATGAATGATGTATTAATAACGATAGTTACGGCTGTCGGAAAACACCACAGGTATGTGGTGTCGTCGACCGTGATAGCACTCTACAAAAGCGAGTGCTAACGTGTCAAGATACCGTTTCCTTACTACTAAGACCCAGACCGACCAAAACTAAGAGCACAATACCGGCATGGAGCGACCATATATAATGGTCGAGCAACATAAGCGGAAGCAAGGTATACATCACCCCAGCACCAGTTGGTGTTAGGAGCAATTGCCGCAGCATTTCTCGTTTACGATAAAGGAGTAGCAAAACAGCCAGACTACCAATTGCTCCAACTTCTACAACAGCAAGTACGAGGACATTATGAACTGGTTCATAATCGTAGACCGCGCGACCTGGAAACGTTTGCATGAGTGCCGGAACGTAGTTGCCAACGCCAACGCCAAACAATGCATTGCTCATAAATAAAGTGTTCGCTTCTTTATATTGCGTTAAACGGCTAGCAACGGAATACGCTTCCAGTCGACCACTCGCCGTTAACCGACCCTGGAAAAGTCCTGGCACGCTCAGTACCCAAACCGTAATAGTGAGGCAGGCGATAAGAAAAAGCTTTCCGCTTAATACGCCACCACGAATTGGGTTCTGATGAATTTTTTTATTAAGAAACGATCCAACACCCACTACCGCGCCGAGCATTGCCGAGCGAGAAAACGACACAAGTAAACCGGTGATAAGGAGCACAAACGTCGCCAAGCTAAACGCGGCTGCAAGTGCAGTTTGTCGAACTATCGGCTGATGCCAAAGTTTTTTTTTCGATACCGTTTGACCAATGGTATTCCACCACGGTTGAAATTTTTCATACAACTGAAAGTAGTATGCGACTGTAAACACGAGCGTTAGGGCTAGGTACCCCCCAAGAATATTCGGGTGAGGAAATGGACCATACGCTCGCAAAAACCTTTCTTGCACTGTTTCAACAACTGCCGTACCAAGAATCGACGCCGACTGCGATGCGATGCCGAGAATACTACTGCCCGGAATTGTCTGGAGTAAAAATTGGCCAATGCCGAGAACCGCAGCGACGACGCCAGCGACACTGACCGTGACGAATATAAGATTTCTAGGCAAAATTCGAATGGCAAACCATGTGAAGAATCCGACAAGAAAAAAAGATACAAATTTTTGCACGGCAAGTATAGGGACGGGTGAAAGGAAAGTTCCGATAAAAAGAGCGATGAAGGCGATACCGAATAACCAACGTTCCTGCGCTGGTCTAGCAAACGAAAAAGTAGTTCGACGAAGCAGCAGTAGGCAACACACAAAGAGAAGTACATCGACCAGATAAATGCTGAGCGTCATGAATGACGAACCGACACCAAAAACGACAGGCGACAGCAGCCATACTGTCTGCCAAGGAAGTAACAGTACGGTAAGGACGGCGACAAGTTGTTGCATTTTTAGTTTCATAAAATCTAGTCAACACCGAGCGCCTGCCGCTCACTATGCCATTCATCTCGATACTGCGCACGGCGATCATGTGTATGGAACTTAAGTATATTATCCTCAATAACAACACCATGCGAATCATCTGGTACCGCTGTTCGTATCGACTCGGGAAGGTGATGTCGTTGCCACACACCTACTTTTTCGTTTAGCCACTGCACCAAACGACTCACGGGCCGCGTAACGCCAGCAGCCCTATAAAGAGCATGCGGCAATGTCGTATAACCACTTGCGTTCGGCAACAATTCTTTTACCCAATTATTCGCCAGCCAAAATCGAGACCAAATATCGCCTCGGCCGAACAGTGGGGTTATCTGAGCAACCCAAAACGTTAGGTATGGGTCCTCACTCGGTAGCGCCAGTTTCGACAAATTTAATTGCCGTGTTGTTGTCCAAAAACTAAAGCAGAGCGTATCGGCCGCATGTGTCGCCGTCGGACGAACCCCCATGAGTTTTGCAATACCGACCACAATGAACCTCGTCAACCACAATGCGTCTGGTTTAACAACGATAAAGAAATCAATATCACTTTCTTTCTTTGTGTTTTGATACCCCAAGGAATTACAAGCGGCAATTCCTTCGACCCATGGGAGGAATCCAATCCAACGAGCGGCCCGTCGGGCGCGTTCCAACTTCAGTTCTGCTATTCTGTAGCGCGCCAAACGTATCGCAGGCAAAGACTCATTACCCACGAGCGACACGAAAGCCCCCGCAACAGAAAAACGATCCGTGGCTGGATCATATAGTTCGGCCTCTACCTCAGAAAGTTCAGCCGGCGTTCGCCACAATAATTGCCACACTTCAGTACTGGTTGGCGCATAGTGGAATAGATGTAAGTACGATACCGTCTGCACGGCGGCACGAGCTATCTTGGTTTCGCCAATCATAGTTACTTGAGCAGGCGAACATCATCAATGCGACCGGCCAATTTACCGTACTCGATATTTGCTCGATCAATGGTCGCCTTCGCGTTCGTCACGTGCGTTGAGAGCACTCGAAGCTCGCTCCCGAATCGAACGGCATCCTGCTGAATCGCTCGCATTGTTTCCAAAATACGTTTTGCGTTCTCTTCCACTCGTTTTCCTTCTAAGCCAATCAAAATAACTTTCAAAAAATAGTAAAAGCTATTTGGTGAAACGAGAAAAACTCGTTTCTCATTAGCAAACGCATTTAGCTCTTCGTCGTCTCGAATAATTTCATAGTAAATAGCTTCGGAAGGAACGTACATAATGGCAAAGTCGGTCGTCCCTTCGGCCGGTAGAATATATTTACGGCTGATGTCTGAAATGTGTTTTTTTGTATCTTTTCTAAATTCACGTCGAAATGTTGCCGCCGCTACTTCTTCCTGCGCTCGTTGCATGCGTTGAAAATTTTCTAGAGGAAACTTTGAATCAAGCGGGATGAGTCCATTGGCTGTCTTCAAAATAGCATCGACCCGATCTCCTGTTTGAAACGTATGCTGCAACGCAAAATGAGCATTAGGAAAATATTGTACCAGCAGGTCGTTCATAACCTGCTCGCCAATATTGCCGCGTAACTTCGGTGATCGCAAAAAATCTTGCAGATCCTTCATTGAACGACCAATCTCTTTAACATGACCGAGCTCCTGGCCAACACCCGAAATAACCTCGGCCGCACGGTCCAGCCGGGTATTGAGCGCCCGAGTCGATTCATCGATACGCATCTGCATGCCTTGCACATTTTGATTTAACAGCATCATAGCTGGGTCAGCGACGTTGTTCTGTGTTTGCACAAGCGAACGTAATCGACGATCAAGCAGGAGCCCGATGATGGCGAGAACGACGACAATGATTAGGAGTGCGAGGCGTGGGTCCATAGTCAGGACAGTGTAGCATCAGCGTATAGGACCGAACAGTTTTCATTGACCCTCAATTCTCGCCAATGTAAACTGCAGAAATAGTATGAGCCGCAACTTTAAAGCGTTCGGCGTGCGATTTCTGCTCTTGGCCACCAAGAGCCTTGTTTATTTTCGTCGTCGCAGTAGTAGTTTTTTCCTCTTACCCGCTTTTTCCAGGATTGCCGAAGGCCTCCTTTTGAGCTTCCTAACCGTCGTCACCCCAATCTATGGTTGGTATCGTCGCTTACGACGTGGTGTTGAACGAGTATTACTCACAGCCCCTTCGCGCTGGCTTCGTCCATTTTCACACCGCTACCTACTCCATGCTTTACTGCTGCTCATTGCCGTTACTGCAGTAAATAGTAATCTTCGTTTCTCTTCTGCTAACGCCGCTGAGTATGGTGAAGGACGGATTATACTCGACATTGTGGGAACAGATAGTGGTGAAGAATTAAACAGTATCCCTGCGCTGCCAGAAAGCTTACTTGCAGAACTAGAAACAGACGGCGACGACACAAACGAAACATCAGCCCGAACATTCACTAGCCCAACTGGCGAAGCCATCTTTCAACCATATATCGTTGGCACCGAAGAAAGCGTTGCCACCCGTACGCACATAGAAAAGTACACCGTCGCTGATGGCGATACGCTGGCAGGCATTGCCGCGAAATTTAGATTAAAATTAACCACCCTACTCTACACAAACTCTCTAACCGCTCGTTCTCTCATTCGACCCGGCCAAACAATTACAATTCTACCCGTCGATGGTCTTTCACACACCGTTCTAAAAGGAGAGACGGTGGCGGGCATTGCTAAAAAATACAGCGTAACTGAACAGGCGGTACTTTCTTTCAATAACATTACCAGCACCAGTACCGTGCGCCCGGGTGACCAACTCATTATTCCCGGGGGCACACCACCCGCAGCCGTTGTGGTACGTCGACCAACAACACGAGCAACAACGTCCGGCACTGTTCCCGCTCGTGCGCCGAGTGACGACGGTGCTGACCTCCTCTGGCCAACTGTCGACCATCACATCAACCAATACTTCGGTTACCGTCATACCGGCGTCGATATTAAGGGGAAGCTCGGCGTTCCTATTTATGCAGCAGAAAGTGGCGTTGTCATTGAATCACGTTGGGCAGGAGCGTACGGGAACATGGTGCTCATTCGTCACGACAACGGACTCGTTACGCGCTACGGACACGCCACGAAGAATCTCGTGAAAGCCGGCGAACGTGTTGATCGTGGGCAAACTATTGCACTCATGGGCTCAACCGGTCGTTCTACTGGCCCGCACCTACACTTTGAAGTAATTTCTCGAGGTAAACGAGTGAACCCTCTTGGGTATACTCGCTAGTGCGTTCGTTACCTACAACCGACGAAGCTGCGGTTGCACCGCTAAGGCAACGGCGAGAGCGTCAGCAGCATCATCTGAGGTAATTGGCAGTTGCAATTTTAGAATGCGTTGCACCATACGCTGAACTTGTGATTTGTTGGCAGCACCATTACCGGTCAGCGCCTGTTTTACCTGATTTGGAGTAACCTCTACAACGAGCAGCGAGGCGGCAGCGGCCGTTGCTAAAACGACGCCACGAGCTGCTGCCACATTGATAACTGTCGACACATTCTTTCTGGCGGTTAATGTTTCTATCGCAAGTACCCGCGGCTGATACTGATTAATTAAGTGTAAACAATGCTGTTGAATCATAAGTAACCGTTCGGGCACACTACTGTGCATGTCGGTTTCAAGACAGCCAAAGATCTGACAACTGGGCGCACTACTTGTCCCTGCAATAACGGCGTACCCCAAACGTCCATAGCCAGGGTCTATGCCAAGAATTGTGTTGTTACGCTGTTGCGACACAGTAGACATTTACAATATCGTCATGCTCGTCCAGGGTGGTGAGTAATGAAAGTAACTGCTCTCCTGTTTTACCGGTTGGGAACTCAGTTGGTATCTTTGGCAGGTAGGTCAACGTTGCCTCAGTAACGGTCCATCCTGCTAAGCGTGCTCGGTCAGCAAGCGCCACCAAACCTTCGACTGTTGTTAGTAATAGAATTGCCTCGTCTTCTAGCATGAGGTCGTCCGCCCCAAGGTCGATTAAGGCCAGCTCATCAATAAGGGCTTCGGGTCGCGACAACGTAACCATGCCATAACGCGAAAACATCCAGGCCGTGCTGCCGGGGTTACCTAGGGTACTTGAGTGCTTTGAAAAAATATTTTTTACTTCAGCAACTGTTCTATTTCTGTTGTCGGTTAACGCTTCAATAAACAGTGCCGTGCTACCTGGTCCAAAACCTTCATAGGTAATCGATTCGACATGCATGCCGGCGAGTGCACCGGTGCCGCGATGAATGGCACGTTCAATATTATCTTTTGGCATACTCGACGCACGGGCAGTTTCAACTGCCAAGCGTAATCGAGTATTCGCAGCTAAATCACCACCGCCTTCCTTAGCAGCAACAGTGATGGCGTGTGATAATTTTGTAAATTGTATGCCTCGCTTCGCATCCACCACCGCTTTTTGACGCCTGGTTGTCGCCCATTTCGAATGACCGGACATACTGACCTACACAAAAGCGAATGAGAATGCGTAAAGAAACGTGGTCAGCCAAACCGACCCCAGCGAGAGAAGAAAACAAAGAATAACGGGTGCGCTCGGAACAATAACAATCGGCATATACGTAGCACTTATTTATATTTGCGAGTATACCACACAGTAAAAAATGGAGCATTGCAAAAATTAAGGAGTGTTGCGGAATACATAAATTTTCTATACAGTACCAACTCATTATGGCAACACTAAACTCACAACAATTAACAAAGGGCCTACTGACGCTCGACATTCTCATTCCCGTTGACGAATTACCATCACACTTCGAACGCGCTGCCAGAGAGCTGCAGCAAAGTCGTCCTCTAGCCGGCTTCCGACCTGGTAAGGCATCAGTGGAACAAGTTCGCCATGCGTACGGTGAAATGGCACTCTTGGAGCGAGCAGTTCGTTTTGCAGTACCCATTTCGTATGCGGCTATTGTCGCCGCAGAACATCTACAAACGATTGGCGAACCTGACATACAGGTAACGAAGCTTATACCAGGACAGCCAATTATTTTCTCAGCGACGGTTGCTGTTCTCCCGCCAGTGACGCTTGGCGACTACCACGCTGTTCGGGTGCCCGAAACGGATGCGTCGGTGACTGATGAAGAAGTAGACAAAGTCATTGAAGATCTGCGAGAAATGCGCGCCACAGAAAAAATCGTCGACCGAGCGGCGAAGGATGGCGACATCGTTACCGTCTCGTTAACTATTTCCAAAGATGGCGTTCCACTTGAGGGTGGCAGCGCTAAGGATCACCGTGTTGAATTAGGCAAACCGTACCTCATTGATGGCTTTACCCAAGAGCTGGTTGGTCTCAAGGCAACTGAAAAGAAAGCATTTTCACTCCCTTTCCCAAAAGACCACTTTGATAAAAACCTCGCTGGCCAAATCGTCACTTATGACGTCGCCATAACGACCGTCATTGAACGGGTCAAAGCACCAATTGATGACGCTTTCGTAAAATCTTTGGGCAATTTCGGAACCATTGCCGCATTACGTGACCAACTGCGAATGAATCTTGGTGAAATGAAAACTACCGAAGAAACAACCCGACGAGAACGAGCGATAATCGAAGCGATTAGTACAAAAACAACTTTTGGTGATATTCCGGATGTGCTCGTTGAAGCAGAATTACAAAAAATATTATTTCGTGCCAAAGAACGCGCCGCTTCCCAGGGTATTGAGTGGTCAAATTATCTAGAACACCTGAACACAAACGTTGAGGCGCTCAAAAAAACGTGGCTACCCGAAGCGGAGATACGAGTCAAAGCCGCTTTAATTGTCCGAGCTGTTGCTGACACTGAACACATTACCGTCAGTGAGGAAGAAATCTCGGCTGAGCGAAATACTATTCTTGAGCACTATAAAAATGAGGATGAAGCACACCTACGAGAAGAGGTTCAAAATCCTGAATACGATAGCCACTTGAAGCACCTCATTCTCACCCGCAAAGTAATGAGCTTTCTGTCGATACTGGCCAGCGGAAAAACATAATACGTATGTACCTGGGCGCGCACGTTTCCGCGGCTGGCAATGTCGGGCTTGCGCCTGCTCGAGCGGCCGCTTGGGGGTGCGAAGTAATGCAAATTTTTTCTCGCCCGCCGCAAGGTGGCCCAGCACCAAAAATTACAACAGAACTAGCTGCGAGCTTTCGGAAGGCAATGAAGGAAAACAACATTCGTGCCGCCTACATTCACAGCCCTTACTTCATCAACTTCGCTTCACCCCTACCGCGCATTGCGAATGGTTCGTCAGCAATTATTCGTGAAGAATTAGAGCGCGCCAGCTTGCTTGGGTGCGTGGGTGTTGTAACGCATCTTGGTTCAGCGAAAGCGGTTGGCGAAGCTGCTGGTGTAGCAATGACTATCGCTGGTATAAAAAAATTACTGACTGGTTATACGGGTACGGCTCAGCTACTCCTCGAGCTTTCCGCCGGCTCTGGTGCAACTATTGGCGACACCTTCGAGGAGCTAAGAGATATTATCCATGCTGTTGAAGCGGCACATCCAACACTCCGACTTGGCGTATGCCTGGACACGCAACACGCCTTTGCTTCAGGATACGATGTACGCACCACTGCCGGTATTACTAAAACCTTGCGACTGTGTGCGGCAACCATTGGTAAGGGGCGTATTAAACTTTTACACCTCAACGACTCTAAAACAGATTTTGCTTCGCACGTCGATCGACACGAAAATATTGGCCAAGGGAAACTTGGCCGCCTTGCCTTTGCGGCATTACTAAAAACTCCGAGTCTTCGCACCATTCCTGGTGTTCTTGAAACGCCGAGAGATGAAAAGGGAACAGAAGTTATTCGCGAACTCAAACTCTTAAAAAAAATGCGTGATTCGGCATAGACGAAGCGCATTTTTTATGCTATACTGAGACAAGTAAAGAAACGTAGATTGTTCAATTCCACATTTCATTTTTCGCTCTCAGGCCCTGTTCACGCACTAGCACGAACGGGGCGTCTTCATCTCTCACTCGTCTCAGTTAGTTTTTGTGAACTCTATGAAAAAAATAGTAATACGTTTGTTGGTTCTCTTGCTACTGTCACCAGGTGTATTTTCGTACGCAAATATCGCCACTGCTGCTCCAACGATACAATACGCAGGTGAGCGTACCTTAGTGTCAGCAGTACCAACGACATTGAAACAAGGTGAGCCGCTGACGTATCGAATTGGTTTTAAAAATGCGGGAAAATCTGTCTGGTACAGCACTGGAAAAAGTAACGTCACAATCAAAACAACTGAGACTATTAAGTACGAGCACTGGTTCACGAGCGATAAATGGCTCGACCGCCTCACGGTTACGGCGCTAACCCCTGGTACAGTTGCCCCGGGTGAAATTGGTTTTTTCAACTTACCACTCGAAGCACCACTGCGAGCGGCAAAATTTACTATGTACTTTGCGGTATTCACGGGTGCAGAAAAGATTCCTGGTACCGAATTTAGTATTTCTACGACCGTTACCGGAGAAAAATTTATTCCGGGCAAAACGAAAGTTTCAACCACCACTCCCACCCCCGCACCAGCCATACTTCCGATAACGAGCGCGGCGAACACGAACACCACAGCTCAAAGAAGCGCTTCACTAAAAGCGACCGTCCTCATTCGATCCGCACAATCACTAACGCTTGCGGCCGGGGAAAGTAGTGACTTCACTATCGGTTTTAAAAATACCGGCGAGAGAAGTTGGAGAAATACTGCACCCAGTCTTGTTCAGCTCATGTTCGACCCGGCTTCAACTAGCGGGACGACATTTCGTGCGCCATCATGGTTAAGTGACACCATTGTCGGCACGCAAGCAACCAGCCTTGTAAACGTTGGTGAAATTAGTTTCATTACCTTTCGAATCACGGCCCCACAAACAGGTGGGCAGTACCAACCAGAGTTCTACCTTGCCATGAACGGAACCACACTACTGGATGGTGGGCGTTTCCGTATTCCTGTCGGTGTCGCTAGCCCAGCACCAACCGCACTACCAGCAACAACTCCTACGAACTCCGCAGCAAGTATTGTTTGCATTGCTGCTGATGAAGTGCAAGACCCAGGGGTTGGACCAGGATTTTGTCAGCCGAAACACGAGGAGGCAACTATGCGTGTTGGTATCGAAAAACTTGACGGACAACTTGGTGTCACGGCGAATGTTGATTACATCGTCGAAGACAATGGTGGTACCAGCTATGGCAGATTCACGGCCGGAATACCAACCTACTTCTCTTACAGCCCAGCGGACCGCACGTACGTGGCCATTGGGCTAGGTCCAGTGGTGCGTTCACCATTACCACTTCGTATCCGTGGTGCCGATACCGCAGCTATCATAACGCTACCTACATTTAAAAATCCTGTTGCTTACAATGCTGGCTGGAATGATAATTCCTACCGTGGCGTCATTGAAATTCGTTGGTCTGAGAAGGATGAGAAGGTCTGGATTATCAATGAACTACCCATGGAAGATTACCTTAAGGGTCTCGCCGAAAGTTCAAATGCATCCCAACCCGAGTATCAAAAGGCGCTCATTGTAGCAGCGAGAAGCTACGCACTCTACCACCACGACACTGGCACGAAACATCGTTCCCGTTACTTCGATGTCGTTGCGTCTGTTGGTGATCAGTACTACCGAGGATACGAATCGGAAAAACGTATACCAAAAGTTGCAGAAGCAGTCGCCGCTACTCGTGGCCAGGTTGTCACCTACCAAAACAACGTCGTCGTTACACCATACTCAGCCAGTACCAGTGGCATGACTAAATCATGGGAAGATGTTTGGGGTGGAAGTGCGAAACCGTGGCTCACCCGGAAAGCAGTGCCATGGGATGCAAACCGTCAAAAGTTCGGCCATGCGGTCGGCCTCTCACAACTTGCCGCAAATGATATGGCAAAAGAAGGCTGGAAATATATCGACATCCTAAAATTTTTCTACGTGAATACTGAAGTGGCGCAGTGGTATAAATAAAGACGTACGCAGTACGCACGACTGGGACTTCCCGTACAGCCCCATAGTGTTATCGAGCCTCTATCCCCGTATAGCGTACTGCGTAAGGCGTAAACCTACGGCGTATGCCGTATAGCTACAGAAGTCGCTGCTGTAGGTCAGGTGGCGGCGGAAGGTTGAGATGCCTGTAGGCAAGTTCAGTAGCAACACGACCGCGAGGGGTGCGCTGCAAAAAACCCATTTGCATCAAGAACGGTTCATAGACATCCTCAATGGTGGCGACCTCTTCGGCTGTGGCCGCTGCTAATGTTGTAACCCCCACCGGACCACCAGAAAATATTTCAATAATTGCTCGAAGAATTCTTCGGTCAACGTCGTCCAGTCCATAGCGGTCGACGTCGAGCATCTGCCACGTTACTTCTGTTATTGGCACTGTGATGCTGCCGGTACCACGCACCTCGGCGACGTCGCGCACGCGTTTTAATAAACGATTTGCGATGCGGGGCGTGCGGCGTGAACGCTCGGCAATTGCTGTTACCGCTAAGTCGTCAGTGGCCACATTCAAAAGCCGGGCAGAACGACCAACTATGCGTTCGATGTCACCGAGTTCGTAAAAATTAAGTCGGTACGTAGCTCCAAACCGGTCACGTAAGGGCGCAGACAATAAACTAACCTTCGTCGTAGCCCCAACAATGGTGAACTTTGGTAAATCTAATCGTAGCGTACGCGCACTTGGCCCTTTCCCGAGGACAACGTCCAATGCAAATTCCTCCATGGCTGGATACAGCACCTCCTCAATGGTTTTATTTAGTCGATGTATTTCATCAATAAAAAGAATGTCTCCGGCTTCAAGATTCGTCAGAATGGCAGCCAAGTCACCCGCTTTGGTAAGCGCCGGACCCGAGGTTACTCGAATGCCTGCCGACATTTCTCGGGCAATAATGTGGGCGAGCGTTGTCTTCCCCAAACCGGGAGAACCGTACAAAAGAATGTGCTCAACCGGCTCATGCCGCTTCTTGGCCGCCTCCATAAGTACCGCTAGATTATCTTTGACCTTTTCTTGCCCAATATAATCCTTCAGCTCGCGAGGTCGCAGCGTCTTATCTAAAGATTCATCTTCATTGTGTTCTTCTGGGGCTACTTGGCGTTCTTCCATAGACTAATTCATGCAGTGAAGAGCGTAGCATGCTGAACTTCGCCGAGCAATAAAACAAAGACGGACCCCGATGGGTCCGTCTTTGCAAGACTGAAAGTCTTTTACTCGGCTGCCGCTTCGTCTGCTGAGTCAGCACCAGCTTCGGTTACTTCCTCAGTAGCAGGCTCGACTGCGTTCTCGTCTCCTGTCGTCTCGTCACCATCTGAATACATCATGGCTTTATCGCTATAATGAATAAGTAAACAAAAACCACGAACTGCCGTGGTTCAAGTACACTACTACCGTAGTGTCACTGTGTCAACTGTTAAGAACGAAAAAAGTACCACTGAAAAGTAACCCAATTATCGCTTTACAAGCTCGTCAAAAGTGAGCCGCGTATAGTCAGCAACCTGTATACCATTCAATGCGTATACTTGGTTCGCCGAAAAAATATTCTTGTCTTTAGGGTCAAGACCAAGTTCATGAATGGCACCGTCGACTGCTTCCCAACTCTTCCCTTCAATTTCTAAATACGTAGCAATAGCGGGATAGGTATCGATATCAAATTCTATATCGCCCTTGCGCCACCGAATGCGCCGATTCTCAACGTAGTGCTTCTCTATAAAGCCGAGACGCAAAAGTATGTTATGCATTTCCGCAAAATCATTTACCACTACCTCAAGCTCTTCCATACCTTCATCTTGAGTGGAGCCATCACTCGCTTTGACACCAATGCGTTTTTTGAAGGTAAGAGTAACTTGATTGCCTTCGTCGCGAAGCCGCAACCATGAGGCTTCTTTATCAAGTCGCCAATCTGGATAATCAAACACGCTGCGCCGATAAAAGAATTCACCAACCTTTTCTGCCCCAATTCCTGCCAGTTTCTCTTGAATGGCCTCGGGGTCAATATTGAGAAATTTCACTTCGTATTCCATAACATCAGTATAGCAAAACATAAAAACTCACATTTTCAGTACTCTATTTCGATGCTAGGATACTCTTACTATGCTTCAACGACGACCAGAAACTTATCCAGAAATAAATCAACAAACCACTCAAAGACAGGAAGAAGAGGCTTCTCCTAGAAGAATGGAGGACACGGCTGGCGTAGACGAGCTCGAAGTTAACTATGCAGTAGAGATACAGCACAATATTGAAGAGTCAATAAATAGTGAACGAAAAGAGAAAAAACTTCCGCCTGTCCATTTTGAGGTGTTTCTTCTTACCCATATCAATGCGGTAGACTTACACGGTGTTCAAGACCGATTCAATGAAGCCGACCTATTTGTAGTTGAGAATGCTGGATGGACACCCAGCCTGAAGAGCTTGTGGCGAAATGTGTCTCTGGCGCGTATTACACCCGAACAAGCATTGTCGGAGCTGCGTTCAACAATGGGAAACGATGACGAAACTCCTTTTGAAGAATTCTTTCTTGAATTATTCAAAATAATCTACGGTTCAAATAAGCCTATTGTATTTGCCGACTATCCATACGACGACCCGCACCTGTGGGAGCTCCATGACAACATAATGGATGCATCGACTTGCAGTCCAACGAGCGAAGTGCCTTTTGATAAAAAAATTGTTGAAGCAATGGCCCACTTAAAAACCCTTGCTGACCTGCAACAACGTCGTGAAGACTATATGCTCAGCCACCTTGAGGAGGCAATCGAAGATGCCACTATTGACCGTCCAGACTTAAAGGAAAAACCTTCACTCCGAGGGCTAATAACCATTGGTTCGCTCCACACGGGTATCTTTCACGCACTCAAACGGAAAGACCAAGACACGAAACAGACGCACACCGGAATGCCAACAATTTATAGCTATGATGACGAAGTCGTACGTCGCTTTTTATTTCATAAGAGTGTCAGCAAAGAACTTGTTGCTTCAGCGCTACTTGAAACCATGCTGAGCCATCTTATTCGAACAGCTATACTGGACGCAACAAACGAAAATCTTTTTATTGTTCCCTACGTACGAAAGGTTGCTGAACAGTTTACGTATCAAGAAATTGAAGACATCTTTCAAAGAAACTCTGAAGATGCTATTGATCGAGTATTCTTTTACTTAGAACAAAAAGCCATTTCACAACCAGAAAGTTTAGACGATATTAAACAATTTCTTCATGTTCAACCGAGATACTCAATTAGAAATGGTTCTAAAGAATGAAGTCGTATTGCTCAGTTGCCTTTTGCAGTATCCGCCTTTTCAACTAAAATCGTCTTTTCTTTTTTAATGCCCCACTGCCACCGCGGTTTCTCTCCTGTCTTATAACCAATGAGGATGAGCAACAAAACGAGAATGACAGTCTGTAGAATAAAGTTGATAAATGTATCGCTTGCCGAACGTAAATCAGAATCAATTCTGTACGCATTAAAAATAATGAGTCCCGTGAACACCAGTATGGTTAGCCACCCCTGCCACTTCGCAGGCGTCCAACCCCAGCCGTAAAGCTTCGCTTTGAACCAATATCCCTGCGGATTATCTTTCAAATAAGCTTTGTACTCTTTCAGCATACTGGCTTTTGTTAATCTGAATTTTTTATACTGTACGTTTCTGCTTACCGACGACTGACTGTTTTACCTAATGCTGTTTTCGTTACGGTATGTTGCCATCTGTTCATTATACTCATCACGATATGGAATGCCCCGCAACATGAAGAACAGCCCAGCAATCCCCAATATTGAAGCTGTAAACGTAAGCATGAATCCGCTCGTCGCAAAAACAAAAAATACCAGTGACGCAAGAAATAAAAAGAACATACCAGTCGCCAACAAGAAAGACCGACGACGTACAAGTTCATTGGTTTTTGTTTTGAAACCGAGTACTGCAAAGGTAATAATGAAGGTCAGTGATCCAAACGCTGCCACGATTCCATTCATCACGCGAAGCCACTGTGGTGTTGCTGGATGCCAATAGACGTATGGAGGAACCAACTCTTGAATTGAAGGCGGGTGAGAAAACAGCAGACCAGTAACATACACCAGGCCACACGTTACGATAACAATCGAGGCTAATATTCCTATATTTTTTTTATTGAGTGCAAAACAGGCAATCTGAATGCCAATCATCGCACCAACGAGAACGCCCAAGTCTGCCAGCGACTGAAAAAACATTATGAGCGTAAGATTATTTGTGACAAGACCGGGAGTAGCATACAGCAACCATAAAATGGTTAATGTAGCGTAGAATGCTATAAAATAACGGACACCCGCAGTTGGATAGTTTTCGCTCGCTCGTAATCGATAGCGAATATAGAGTCGCAACGTAAGAAATGCTGAAAGGATGCCATTTATTAAGTTGGCGATGGCAATAATTGGAATCATAAAGTAAGCATACACAAAATCGTGCTTTTAATCAGTACAGCCACAAATTAAAATATTAAAATAATGACCCCTCGTGGGGGTCACTTTTAATGTAGGCTGGCTAAGCATCGAGCACAGAACCTCATTCTTAATAGAGGTCCTGCCCCTGCCCGACTAAATGATGCGTGCGCTTAATCCTACTCAACTCACTTCAATAACTTCCGGGTCAGAAGTAAAAAACTTTACTTCATACTCCATGCAAATAATTTTGTTATGGGTACTTACCAGCTGCCACTGGCTCCGCCGCCGCCTGAACTCCCTCCGCCAAAACCACCAAAGCTTGAGCCTGAACCACCACGACCACCACCAGTCCACCACGGCAAGGATTCACCTCGCCCTTTTTTCTTATACGTACTTGAAACAACGTAATCAAGCAGTAAACCCAAAGGAACGAGGAAAAGTAAGGCGAAGAGACCCCAATAGAGCCAACCGAGAAAGAAACCGATGAGTGCCCCGAGTAAGCCCCCAACGATACCGCCCCCCAGCCACGACTTTGAACGCGCTAAAATTGCAGCTAACCACTGCAAAAGAACGAAGCCAAAAAAGAAGAGGACTTCTCCATACTGCACAATATCTTGCCAAAGCGTGGTCGGCTTTACCTGGGTCTGGTATTCACCAATCGTCGCTGCCATGATGTCGTCCGTCGCACGGTTGATACCGTCTGCGTAGAGTTCATTCCGAAATGCTGGCACGATGTCGTTTTGAATGATGTCATTAGCCTGAATATCCGTCAGTGCGCCTTCTAGGCCGTAGCCAACCTCAATACGCACCTGGCGATCATCGCGACTAACGAGGAGCAGCACGCCGTTATCGTTCTTACTGTCGCCAATGCCCCACTCTTCAAAAAGCCTAACAGCGAAATTTTCAATGGTATCACCCGCTAGTGACGGGACACTAACGACTGCTATCTGATTACTCGTCTCGCCATCAAAATCAGAAAGTTTCTTTTCGAGTGCAGATTTTTCTGCTTCCGAAAGTAAACCTGCAAAATCATTCACGTATCCAGTAGCAGCACCGGGAGAGGTGTAGCCGAACGTTACGAATGGTATCGCTAGGAAACTAGCGACCAGCAAGACTATGCGGGCGCGCATAAATAGTCGCGACCGATTTTCAGCAACTAGTTAGTGAAGTCAACCTTAGGGGCAACCTCAGCGCCCGTCTCAGACTCGAATAGATTCCGTTCAGAAAATCCGAACAACCCGGCTAAAATATTTGTGGGGAATCGGCGAACAAGTAAATTAAAGGTGCCAGTTGTTTCATTGTAACGCCCACGTTCAGTAGAAATACGATTCTCGGTTCCTTCCAGTTGAACCATTAAATTCTTTACCGTTTCCGTGGAAGTAAGTAGCGGATAACTTTCTACAATCACGAGGAGGCGCGCTAATGTTGATTCTAATTGATTTGCAGCCTGCACTTTATCGTCTACTGAAGTAGCGCCAGAATAACGAGTTCGGGCCTCAGCGATATCACCGAAAATAGTTTGCTCTTGAATCTGCGCACCTTTAACTGATTCAACAAGGTTCGGGATAAGATCGAACCGACGTTGCAGCTGGGTTTCAACCTGTGACCAAGCCACATCGACGCCGTTATTGCCAGAAACGAGTCGGTTATAAGAACTAACGAAATAGAGGCCAACGATGGCAACTACCGCCACGACAATTAAAAGTGCTTTTTTCATAAACAAATGTAAAGAATTATGTGGTAAGTGTGACGGAATACTAAAGAAAGCTCAAGAAGTAAAAAACAACGACCCCTTGAGAGGGTCTTGTTTTTAATTTGGGTCGCCCGGTGACGCCAGAAAAACTTTGCTTTCGTTAATGAAGAGAACGTATCAGAACTATTTTCTAAGATAGGCAAGAGCGAGGAATCCCGCACAACCGGAAAAAATAGCGCCAAGCAAGAAAACAGAGGAGAAACCATAGGCGCTTACCAAGAAAGAGCCTAGAAGTATTCCGGTGGCATTAAACATGCCCACAAAGAAATGTGAGTTTGCCCAATAGCTTCCGGATTTTTTCTTAGGCGTTGAGCGGTCGTAAAGCGACTCCCAGGCCGGATCGCCGATAGCGTTGGCAAAGCCGAGTATGACTTGGAGAAAAAAGAGTTGAAAAGTGTTTTCGACAAAAATATAACCAATGAACACCGCCGCTTCGAGAAAATAATCTCCTACAATGAAAAATTTCTCGTGGTAACGATCGAGCAGTTTGCCAATTGGATATTCTAGCGCTGAAGTAACAAAAATAAAAATAGCCGCAGCAATCCCTGCGTCCGTAATATCGCCGCCAAGATTTGTGCTGTAGATTGCAAAGATTGGGAAAAATAAACCGGCTCCAAAAGACCAAACACTTTCAGCAGCAAGCAATGTTCCAACAATTTTATTTTGTAAAATCTGCATACGACTTTGGTATTATATCATGAAACGATGGTTGACCCGATCGTTAACAAGGCACAAAGAAAAAAGTGACTGCCGCAAGGGCACTCACTTTTTTCTGGTGGGTCGCCCGGGAATCGAACCCGGAACCTTATCCTTAAGAGGGATCTGCTCTAACCAATTGAGCTAGCGACCCATGTAGCAAATTGCAAATAGCCTATAGCAAATGGCTAGGAAAGAAAAGTTTTCGGCGAGTGAAAAAATTATGAGTACGTCGGCCGTAGAACTTCTGTTCGCTGACGCACGGAATAATTTTTGAACGCCCTTTGCTGAGGGAAAGGAATATTAAGGAAAAACGGGAGGTTTTCCTTAAAGGTCTCTGCGCCCGGAGAGATTCGAACTCCCGACCCCTAGGTTCGAAGCCTAGTGCTCTATCCAGCTGAGCTACGAGCGCATATGGTCGTGGTGCATACCACGAGTAGCGAACACTATACCGTGAAGCCCACCACTATGTCGAGTCTACTTAATAACGTCTGGGTCAGACAGGTACCGCTTAGCAACCGCCGCTTCTACTACCCCCTCAGAAACAAGTCGTGCCAGGTCAGCGTCCATAGTTTGCATACCACCAGCCCGGCCAGTTTGCATGGCGGTATTAAGTTGTGAAACTTTATTATCACGAATGAGTGTCGCAACGGCTGGCGTGGTTAACATGATTTCTCGTGCCGCTACTCGCCCCCCGTCCTTTTTAGGAAGCAGGCGTTGCGAAATAACACCCTTCAAAACCATCGACACCTGCATACGAACCTGCTCTTGCTGATGCGGTGGGAACACGTCGATAATGCGGTCGATTGTTTGAGCGGCGCTGTAGGTGTGCAATGTCGCGAGCACCAAATGCCCTGTTTCCGCAACGGTTAAAGCTGCGGCAATAGTTTCCAGATCACGCATTTCACCAACCATGATGACATTGGGATCTTGGCGAAGCACGTGCTTCAAACCCTCGGCAAAACTAAGCATATCTACGCCGAGCTCTCGCTGCTTCACAATGCTTTTCTTTGGTGTAAACACGAATTCAATTGGGTCTTCAAGCGTCACGATATTATTTGCCCGTTCCGTATTACGTAGTTCTACCATTGCGGCGAGCGCTGTTGATTTCCCTTGTCCAGTTGGACCAGTCACCAGCACCAAACCTTGCTCTTCTCGGGCCAGATCAAAAAGCACTGACGGCATTCCAAGCGCCTCCATTGAAGGTATCTCAGACGGAATAGCCCGAGCCACGAGGCCAATGTTTCCTTTTTCGAAATGAATATTTACTCGGAAGCGACCGACACCAACGACTGAATAACCAAAATCTAATTCCCGCTCCGTTGTAAACCGCTGCTTCGCCGCACTCGTTATCATTCCGTACACTAACGTTTCAACATCTTTCTGGGTAAGCACCTTCTCGTCTAGTGAAACTAGTTCGCCATCAATGCGGAGCATAGCAGAAACACCAACCGCCAAATGAAGGTCAGATGCTTTTCGTTCAACGGTTGATTTTAGAAATGCATCAATAGCTGCCATGGAAAAAGTTTACCACGTTTTTTCTTTCAATGCTGCACGCGCCGCTGCCTCTTCCGCTTCCTGCTTACTTGCGCCAACCCCCTTTGCAACAATCTCGTCCCCCAAATAAATGCCTATGGTAAAAATTTTTGCATGATCCGGTCCTGTTTCTCCGAGCACCTTATAATTAGGAGTAACCCCAACTTTTTCTTGCGATACTTCCTGAAACGTACTCTTTGGGTCGCGATATAATTCGTGCTCCAGAATATGCGGCAATCGAGGGAGCAGTACCCGATGCAAATACGCCCTTACAACGTCATACCCTTGATCAAGGTAGAGCGCGCCAACAATTGACTCAAAAGCGTTCGCCAAAATATACGTGCGAGCCTTCGCTTGATCTTCTTTCGCTTCGCCACGCGACAACCGTAAAAAATCATTCACTGATAGACCGCGCGACACATCAGCGAGCATTTTTGTATTCACCAAACTCGCGCGCCAATTGGTGAGGTCCCCCTCTGGATTCTCATACTGATCGTAAAGGTATTCGGTAACGACCAGCTCAAGCACGGCGTCACCCAAGAATTCTAGACGTTCGTTATTGCCATAAGGAAATGCTGGGTTCTCGTTCAAATACGACCGATGCACCAGCGCCTGCTCTAATAAATCTTTATTTTTAAAGCTTACCCCTAAGATAGTTTCAAGTTTTGATAGGTCCCTTGTCATACGACGCCTGCAACTGCCACTTTGGGCATATCTTTATAAATAGCACCGAGTACACCGTTCACAAACCGACCGGAAGACTCACCGCCAAACGCTTTGGCGAGTTCTATGGCTTCATTAATAGCAACTTTCGCCGGCACGGTTTTACCAACTACTAGCTCGAAGATGCCGATACGTAAAACGTTTCGGTCTACTACAGTAATCTGTTCGATGGGCCATTCCGTCGCGTACTTGGTGAGATATGGATCAATAGCGGCTAGATTTTCAAGCACACCATGAACTACCGCCAGGGAAAACCGTTCATCCTCGGCACCGGGAGCAAACTCTTCAAAGTTCACGTGCACCAATTGGTCAACTTCACGAATGTCTGCAGGTGTGGCCGATCGACCGGCAAATGGTCGATTAAAGTCCACCTCGTACAATGTCTGCATTGCGACCGTACGGGCCAGGTGCCGGTTCGACATGCAACTGGTAAGCTACGCTTTCTTCTCAGACACGGCCTTCGTGCGACGAATAGAACGCTTGGCTGTTTTTGTTGAAGCGGCAGGCATAATTTGACGACCACGGTATGTCCCGCAGCTCGGGCACACCTGATGTTGTGGTTTTGGCTGCTTACATTTAGCACACGTTGTGAGCGTTTGCCGTTTCAGGGCGTCATGACTGCGACGACGACGACCATGTGATTTACTGCGACGAAATGACGGTACTGGCATAGAAAAATATAAGGGGAATGAAGTTCGGCTATCTTACCCGACAATCGTTACTGAGGCAACCCGGTCAGCATCCCCTTTAAATCGCATGATTCGCACCCCTTGGGTTACCCGACCCAGCAGGCTGACCGATTTATACGGTATGCGAATAACCTGACCAGCATTAGAGATGATGATGAGGTCCGGTACTAACTCCCCATCTGGCACAACAATTGCTCCACCAACCAACGAACCAGTTTTCTTACTGACATCCGCCGCCTTCACCCCACTACCGCCGCGACCCTGCACCTTGTGCTGCGAAAGTTTAGTTCGTTTACCAAAACCATGCTCACTGACGACCACAAGTTCTGCGGCGTTGGCTGATTTCCCGGAAGGAAGCACTTCCATCAACATAATATCGTCTCCGGTTTTTAGCCGAATTCCCATGACTCCGGCAGCTGAGCGACCCATTGCCCGCACACTCTTTTCTTTAAAGCGTATCGATTGCCCCCGCTTGGTAACGAAAATGAACTCGTCTTGTCCGGTTGTTGGTAGCACCCAACGAAGCGTATCGGTCTTGTGTAGTCGTATGGCTATTAACCCTGAACGACGAACATTCTCGAATTGATCCACCGGTACTTTCTTCACCACACCACGTGCCGTACCCATTGCAAGGTAGCGAGTGGTTGAACGATCGGTCGCTAATGGGAGAACGGCGGTAACTGTTTCTTCTGGTGCGAGCTGTAAGAAATTCTGAATGGCTTGCCCTTTGGCGGTACGAGATGAAACCGGCAGTTCGTACGCCTTGATTTGAAAGACACGGCCAGACGTAGTGAAGAAAAGTAAGTCGGCATGCGTTCTGGTAGAAACAAGGTGTGCCACGAAGTCATCTTCTTTTGTGGTGAGTCCCACAACGCCCTTCCCACCTCTGGCTTGCGTTCGGAAGGTGTCCGGTGGAATGCGCTTTACGTACCCAGCGGCGGTGACGGTCACGACAGTAGGCTCGTCAGGAATAAGATCTTCCGACGTGAATTCACCAACAGCATTTTTTACCACTGCCGTACGACGAGGTGAGGTGTAGCGCTCTCGAAGCGCTAGTAATTCATCTTTCACAACGGTGCGAATTTTTTTTGCCGAAGCCAGTAACTCGGTGAGTGCTTTAATGAGAAGTCGCTTTTCTTTTAACTCCTCTTCGATTCGCATGCGCTCCAGGTTGGCCAATTGCTGCAACCGTATTTCAAGAATTGCCACGGCTTGACGCTCAGACAAATTAAACTTCTTCATGAGGGCTAACCGAGCAACGTCTTTGTCGGCCGACTGCTTGATGAGTTTAATAACCGCATCAATGTTGTCACCGGCAATTTTCAGTCCTTCCAAAATGTGCGCTCTGTCTTTTGCTTTTTCCAGGTCGTACTCGGCACGCTTCTGCACAACAACTTCTCGATGCTTCACATACTCTTCCAGCACTGACTTCAATGTCAGCACGCGCGGCTGCACCCCATCAACAAGGGCCAGCATGTTCAAGTGAAACGTCTGCTGCAACTCAGTATGCTTGTAGAGCTGGTTTAAAATTTTCTTTGGATAGCTATCTTTCTTCAGCTCAACCACAACCCGTACACCAGCTTTGTCTGATTCGTCACGCAAATCACGAATGCCTTCTATCTTTTTTTCATGCACTAAGGTGGCAATCCGCTCAACGAGTGTTGCCTTGTTCACGAGGTACGGAATCTCCGTAATAATGATGCGGAACGCACCATTTGATTCTTCCTCAATTTCCGCCTTACCGCGCGTTACAATGGCACCACGGCCGGTCCCGTATGCTTCCCGAATAGCCTTTGCGTCGTAAATAATTCCACCAGTAGGAAAGTCTGGGCCCGGCACAATAGCGAATAGATCTTCGGCGGTGGCCTCGGGATGATCAATAAGGTGTACGGCGGCGTCAACAACTTCCCCAATGTTGTGCGGTGGAATAGAAGTGGCCATACCAACGGCAATGCCTGTGGTGCCGTTAATGAGCAGGTTCGGCAATTTTGCTGGAAGTACCCGCGGCTCTTCGTGTGAACCGTCGTAGTTTGGAACAAACGCTACTGTTTCTTTTTCAATATCTTGCAACAGTTCTTCAGCAATAGCCGACAGCTTGGCCTCGGTATAACGCATGGCCGCTGCGCTATCGCCATCCATAGAGCCAAAGTTACCTTGGCCCGTGACGAGCGGCTCACGCATTGAAAACGGCTGCGCCAATCGAACCAAAGAGTCATAAATAGCACTATCACCGTGTGGGTGATACTTACCCATGACTTCACCAACCACCGTCGCTGATTTTCTTGTTTTGCCACTGGCGCGAAGTCCGGTCTGCCACATGGCGTAAAGAATTCGACGCTGCACCGGCTTCAACCCATCTCGCACATCAGGCAAGGCGCGCGAAACGATGACCGACATAGCGTAGTCGAGGTATGACTCTTCCATTTCCACCACGAGTCCACGTGGTTCAATTTGACCATGGGCCACTATGTCCTCTTCCGTCTGTTTTGCTTCTCGTTTTGCCATAGTTATTCTTTTGTTTCTTGCACAGGTAATGTAGTCGTGGGTGTTGGTGCTTGAACCTTCTCTTTCAACATTTCAATGACCAGTGGGTCAATTGCCACTGAAGAAGTATTACCCGATGCTTCGTCTAACTGTTCACTGATGTTCTGCGAATTTAGCGCACCATTCGTTTCAGCAAAGAGTGTGGATAAATCTGCATTCAACTCCGCAAATGGTTGGTCAACTGTGGTTGAAGCTTCTGGAATACTTGTTTGAAAAGACCACGCCCAGCCTCCTACAACGAGAAACATAGAAACTGCCGCAGCGGCCCATACGGCCATGCGACGAGATGCTTCATTGTCTCCTTTGACTACTGTCGGCATACCTAGGATTCAAAAAGAACGAGCATGGTCTCGTCTGCTGGCAAATCTTTTCGAAGCAATGACAATTTCTTTACTGCATCAGGCTTTGTAATGCCTAACTCCTTGCAGAACTGCTCAACTGACGCTTGCTTCCCGCCAACCATTTCAGCGGTTTCAATGGGAACAACTATGCGCGGCTCTATTTTACTCACTACCGCACCCGCGCCACTGGCATCAAGCACTACCCCTCCCCCAACTGGCAAGACAAGCACGTCAACGCCTTCCAGTAGATCGGCCGCGGCCTCGTCAAATGTTGCTTGTTCGCCAATGTACCCAACGTGCACACCGTCTGCCACAATGCGAAAAACTGTTTCCCCTTTGTCCCCGGCCGGCTGTCCAGCGATTAACAGTTCCTTAATTTCATATTCTCCCGGTGTTGTAATGCTGAGTGATTCACCGGTGATAGCAGCGACATCTTTCTCAGGCATTGGTCGAACGAATAAAAAGGCATCCGCATTTTTAGGCAGCCGTTGAGTCTTCGTGCTTATGAACGGATTCAAGACGAGACTCCCTGATTTCCCTTCAATTTTAAAACAATTCTGGCCAAGCCAGGTGAGTGTCATAGGTAATTTTCTAGTTCAACGAATGAGTCAATTTTACCACATCCGACGCACAACTGAAAGGGAGAAACCAAATAAAAAATTACTAAATTTTGAGGGGATGCGCACGAGTGGAGGAGTTCCTCCGTGCGCATCCCCCAGAGCCCCCTATAGTAGGGCTCAGACCTACGGCTGGTTCTTGATGATGAAGAGATAAAAACGGCGTTCTCGACGCTCTTCGATAACCTCACCACCAAAAGGCCAGCTACTGAGTATCATCGCGGCTTTAGCCCGAGCGTCTTCAACGCTCATTTCAACAGCCATCTGGCCGCCGCAACCGACACGATAGAACCTAGCCCACCCCTTCGTGGCGTTTGAACCACTCAGGGCCATGACAATTCGGGGAATCTCACCCCGATTGTGAATGCCCGGCAAAGTACCGGGCGACTCTTGCGTTTCCAATCCTTCGACTCCTCTTCAACTTCTGCCACTACCCGCTGATTGGATTCTTCTACTCGGCCTTTTTAAGGGCCACTCTTGTTGCTTTTCAACGTATCCTCCTAACTGGGAACGTCGGTATTATGATAAAAACTGAACAAAAAAGCAAGCCCTGTTGTCAGGGCTGCTTCAATAGTTCTGCGCGAAAAATTTTAACCCCAAACGGCGAGTAGCGAGGCCATAGCTGCGAACGTAACGAGTTGATAGGCGGCTTCAATTATAAAAGCCGTTTGTGAACGACCACTCCAAATAACTGCACCGTACATTGTGGTTACCACGAGACCAATTGCGATAACGAAGCCAGCCAACGCGCCAGTCGCAGCCGTCGTGATACCAGCCAAAATCATCGCCACCCCTAAGACGTACGACGTGATGAGGGCGGTAACAAAACCAAGGGCTATGGCTTTTCCCATACCCGCCTTAGCAACCTCTTTGTTCAATCCAAGTGCCCCCATCCACTTTTGACCAAAGAGTGCCGTTGAATACCACGCATAACCAATGACCATATTTGCCATGGCCGCGGCGATAACGGCGAAAATATTTACCTGCATGTAATCACCTCCTTTCTATAAATTCTTTTCAATGAGACGAACCAACTCTGGATTCCGAGTAATGAACTTCTGGACGAGCACATGAAAAAAACCCCGAGACATGCCTTCTCGCCTCATATACAGTAGCCCTACGAGCGAAGAAGTAATGGCACCAAGAAAGTCATTTATTAAATCCCACATTGTGTCATGCAGACTCCCGCCCTGGGTAAACGTGCCGAGCGTGGCATCAATAAAAAATTCAAATATTTCCCATAAAGTGCCGAGCGCCAAACCAAAGGCACAAACAAAAATTGCGACGATATACGGTTTCGCCACCAGCCGACCTGAAACCCACAATGTGTAGAGGATGAGAAACGCAGCGAACCCAAAAAAAAGTCCAGACAGTGTGTGCAAGAACACATCCCACCACCAAAAAAGTGCATAAAAATTACCTGCTTCGCCAAGGAAGATAGCGGTGTAGACAAAAGCAATAAGCGCAAGCTCAAACTCGAGCGGTAGATGAATACTGACATTCCGACTGATAAACGCCGGGAGGAGTGTTAGAAAATATGAAAGAGTGGAAATAAAAAGCACATGCCAATTATTCAGCACCAAAGCATACCCAATGGCAACGAGCAATGACGTTTGCAATAGCAAACTCAAAAAGTACTGTACACGCTCTGCCGCAGTAAGTTCCTTATGATATTTCATGAATCGAAGAGGTTGAATGGGACTAACACAGCTCACTTGGTGTCCCGCCTGCGCCCCGCCTGCGCGGGACAACTGATTTCATATCCATTCCTGCCAAGCAGGAATAAAGTTTATGTAGCGGGACTACGGACAGCTCCTTGGTGTCCCGCCTGCGCGGGACTACGGACAGCTCCTTGGTGTCCCGCCTGCGCGGGACTACGGACAGCTCCTTGGTGTCCCGCCTGCGCGAGACTACGGACATTATATACATTATGACTTCGTCATAATGAACGTTATTGGTGCCGGAGGAGGGACTCGAACCCACACGGTCTTGCGACCACAAGGTCCTAAACCTTGCGTGTATACCAATTTCACCACTCCGGCGACGAGACGAGTATAGCTCGCGGCTAGCGAGGAAACAAATACACACTGCAAGCCTGAGCTGTTTTCCCATTTCAAAAATTTATTCCGACCTATATACTACTCTGCATGGTATTGGGGTTACCATGAAAAAAATAGTCTTCTCTATAACGACTGGGGTGCTCCTCCTGTTCCTTGGTGCGTCATTCACTACGGCCGCTTCACCACATGTAGTGATTAATGAGGTGCAAATTTCTGGCGCAACCAGTACGGATGAATTTGTTGAACTCTATAATGCGGGTGGTACGGCTGTTTCACTTCTCAATTGGCGGCTCACTCGCCACACCGCCAGTGGTACGGCATCAAATCTACTGACTGCTTTTCCTGACGTAACGCTACCAGCCGGCGGCGTTTTTTTAATTGCCCATCCAACTGGCTACACCGGTTCAAAACCGGCGGATGCTACGTACTCAACACAAACCTCAGTCGCTAAAGACAATAGTATCGTTCTCTACAGCGACGCTGGCGAAACAATCGTTGACATACTTGGCCTTGGCGCAGCCAGCATTGTAGAGACTGCCGCCGCACCGAACCCTGACGAAAATTTTGGCCTCACCCGCACCGCAACCGAAACAGGCATCACTGATACCGATAATAACGCCGCAGATTTTTCCATTGTTCCTTCAACCCCCGGTGTCGTCACGCTAACACCAACAGAAACACCGCCGCCGCCAGCTAGTCCACCACCGGCTACTGGTGGTGGCAGTGGCAGCAGTGGGACAGCGCAGTACAACGGGGGAGACATTCGCATCAATGAACTTGTTGTTGACCCCGAATCGGATGATGACGAATGGGTTGAGCTCATCAATACGACGTCGTCTGAATTGTCGCTTACTGGCTGGACGTTAACTGATGCATCTCGCGCTATCACAAATCTGACCGGTGTCATTGGCACTGACGAAAAGCGATTCATAATTGTGACAAATCCAAAAGGCCAACTGAACAACGCTGGCGATACTATCACGCTCCGCGACGCAACTGGTCGTGTCATTGACGCAGTTACCTACGGTAACGCGAATGACGATTCAAATAAAACTGCACCAACGGCAAGTGACGGCCAAAGCATTGCACGCAACGCTGATGGTGTTAGTACAGGGAATGACGCTGTTGATTTCGCTGTAGCCACAAACCCCACCAAGGGTGAGGCGAATGGGGTGAGCACGGTGACAAGTAAGGACGCTGCACCTCTGCCCACAGCAATTATTATTACGGAAATTTTTCCGAACCCACTGGGTGACGACGATGGTGAGTTTATTGAGCTCTTCAACGAAAGCGACGCACCGGTGCCGCTTGCCGGTTGGGTGCTCGCCGACGCAACGACTCGCTTCACTTTGCAGCCTTCAAAATCGATTCCTGCCATGCTGCCTCCTCATAGCTATGTGACGTTGTACCGGTCAGAAACCAACATTGCCCTCAACAATTTTTTGGGTGACACCGTCACCATTACGCCGCCAAACCGCACTAAAGCAAGCCAAACGGTCCGCTACACTGTTGCGGCACCACTTGGAAAGGCCTACACCAAAGGAATAACCGATTGGGAATGGCATGACCCAACGCCAAATATAGCAGCAACCGTGGCACCCGTTACGAAAAGTAATCTTCACCTTCATCTTGATGCTCCAGCACAGGCACCGGTTGGGACACCGATTATCCTTAGTACTGAAGACACAACAGATGACCTCCATGAGCAACTCTGGTTTACGTGGCAACTTGGCGACGGGTCAACTGCCACCGGCCGAACGGTTGTATATACGTACGCTTCGCCCGGCGTCTATACAGTGGAAGTAACCGCCACTACAGCACGGCGCGAAACGGCAACAACGGAACATACCCTCACCATTGGGAACGAGGGAAAAGTGCTCGGGCGCAGCACTGAAAAAATAATGGTGCGCCTCAATGAACTTCTCCCACGACCAGCAACTGGGGAAGAGTGGATTGAACTTTGGAACGCCGACGACACACCCGTCAACCTTCTCGGCTGGGCCATAGAAGACAAAGGTGGTCATCGGTACGCTTTCACTGAAAACGACACGCTGCCAGCCCGAGGATTTCTTGTTTTGGAAAAAACCAAAACGAAAATTTCCCTCAACAACACCGGCGACAGCCTGACACTCAGTAATGAAGCTGAAGACGATGTAGACGAAGTGACGTACGATTCTGCCGACTCAGCTGCTAGCTACAGCCGAAACGAAGACGACGAATGGCAATGGACAACGGAACCAACACCAAACAAACCAAACAGTAGCGATGCACCACCACCGGTACTCCTCCGTGGCGAAGTCACGGTTGCGGGAACTGTTACGGCAGCACCGGGCACGCTGAGTGACACATTTTTCTACTTGGGTCGTATTTCTGCAACCGGTATTCCAGAAAATCTGCGTATCGACATAGCGCCAACCGAGGCAGCCAGTATAGCGAGCAACGATCTTCTACAAATTAGCGGCACTCTTAAAACTGTAGCTGGCGAAGCACGACTAACCGCAGAAACTATCTCGCCCCTTGGCGTTGACGATACTCCCATAGTTCCAGTTCCGCTGGCAGCACTCACCCCAGCAGATCATCTTGGTCGATTAGTGAGCGTGCATGGAACAGTTGGGAAAGGAACCACCGGTGGCTTCTACTTAGAAACTGACGATGGTGAAACTTTTCGAGTTATTTTACCCGCTGAAGTAAGTGACCGACAGCCCTTTCCACCAGCGACAACGGTGACTGCTGTCGGCCTGCTCAGCCAAACAGCTGCCGGCATTCGGTTATTGGCGCGAGGTATAGAGGACTTAACCGTAGATGCTGCGCCGCTTAAAAATGAAAATGCGCCGATAGTACCGGCTACTAGCCAGCTAGATTACTTACCAGTTACTGTTGCTGGTCTGGCAGGGGTACTGCTCATTATTGTCTGGCGACTCCGTCAACGAAAGATTGCGGACCTACCGTTTGTCATTGAAAACGGACGCGAATAAAAAAATTTGCTACACTGGTCGCATGCAACGCATTACAAAAGCTGTCATACCTGCCGCAGGGTTCGGCACTCGTTTTTTACCGGCGACAAAAGCGCAGCCGAAGGAAATGCTCACCCTCGTCGACAAACCAGTTATCCAATACGTGGTTGAAGAGGCTGTAGCGGCTGGCATCACTGACATAATAATTATCACGGGGCAATCAAAACGAGCCATCGAAGATCATTTCGACAGTAATTTTGAACTGGAAACCCGATTACAGAAAGCAGGGAAAACAAAACAACTCAAAGAAGTTCGTCGCATTTCAGATCTAGCAAATTTCATCTACATTCGCCAACCAGAACCCCTCGGTGATGGGCACGCCATTCTGGAGGCCTATAGTCTGCTCAAAAATGAGCCGTTTGCAATGCTGTATGGCGACGAAATAATTTTAAGCGATACACCAACGCTAGCTGAAGCCATTCGCATTTATGAAGAATTTGAAGCACCCGTTATTACGGTAACAAAAGTTCCGAAACGAGACGTATCTCGCTTCGGCATTATTGGTGGTCAACCAGTACGAAAAAACCTCCAACGGGTAACTCGCTTTGTTGAAAAGCCGTCGCCATCACGTGCGCCATCGACCTACGCAAATATTGGTCGCGCCATCATTACCCCAGCGCTTCTATCTACATTGAAACGACTACCCCGAAAGCCACATCAAGAACTTCGCATTGCTGATGCCTTTCAACCATACTTAGAAAAACATCCTCTATATGCGCACCTGCACAGCGGTACTCGCCTCGACTGCGGCACGCCACTGGGTTTCTTGAAAGCTACGGTCGATATCGCCCTCGCCAATAAAGAAACTCGAAAAGATTTTGCTCAATACCTCAAGCAGCGATAAACTGAAGCCATGCTATTTTCAGCAAACCATTCCAGCTCCCAAAAAACACGTGGCTACTTGTTTCTCGGTTTGCTGCTGCTTGCTTTCCCACTACTAGGGTTAGGGTGCCAGCAACGAGTCACCCCAGAACCGGTCACTTTAAAATACTGGCGGGTGTTTGATGGCGAGGATACAATGGCGCCCATTATAAGTGCCTACCGCCAAGCCCATCCTTACGTTACTATCGACTATCGCCTCCTTCGCTATGAAGAGTACGAGCAGCAGCTCCTGCAGGCCATGGCGGAAAACCGCGGCCCTGATTTGTTTTCAATTCACAACACGTGGTTCGGCGAATATCAATCACGGCTGGCGGCACTCCCGGCCACTACAACAACGGCAGAAATCATTGCCGCTGAATCATATTTTAGTAAAGCTGGTTTTGAAGAACGGAGTAATCGGTCACTAACACCGAGCGACGTCCGGCAAGCATTTATTGACGTTGTTGGAAATGATGTTATTCGAAAGAACGAAGCAAAAACAGAGGCCGTCTACGGTTTACCTTTAGCGGTCGACACATTAGCGCTGTTCTATAATAAAGACATTTTAAACAGTAACAGCATCGCCACCCCACCAACGGATTGGGAGCAATTCTTGGCAGCTGTTGCTAAAATTTCACGACTCGACCCCTCAGGACAAATAATTGTTTCCGGCGCTTCACTTGGAACGGCCGACAATATCCCTCGTTTTTCCGATATTATTGCTGCGCTCATGATGCAGAATGGCGCTGACATGATCGATGCCAACGGTTTTGTTACTTTTCATATCACCCCAGACCGATTCCCGGACCGCTCTTTCTCACCTGGCCTTGAAGCACTTCGTTTCTATACAGACTTCGCTAATCCGACCCGTGAAGCATACAGTTGGAATGATGAAATGCCTGACGCCTTAGAAGCATTCATCACTGGTCGTAGCGCTTTTTTCTTCGGCTACAGTTATCAAATTCCAACCATTCGCGCCCGTGCGCCGCAACTTCACTGGGGCGTCACCCAATTACCGCAAGCAGACCGCGCCAATAATACAGTGAACATTGCAAACTATTGGACGGAAGTGGTTGCGAAGAGCTCACCCAACCAAGAGGTCGCTTGGGACTTCTTACAATTCGCGGCAAAAAATGAACAGGCCAAAACCTATCTCGACGCAACTGGTAAACCTCCTGCGCTGCGTTCACTCATTGGTGAGTACCAAAGTGATCCAGTCCGTGGCCCCTTCACCTCGCAATTGCTTACCGCAAAAAGTTGGTACCGCGGTCGAGATGCCGCCGCCGCCGAAAAAGCTTTTCGTGATCTCGTAGCGGCTATTCCCACTCTAGAAAAGCCGACTGACCTAAAAACAATTGTAGGAACGGCGGTGCAGCGCATTAATCAAACTATCCGTTAATGTATGGTGTCGCGTAGTCGTACATTTTTAAGTCTTGTCACGCTCACGGTCTTTACGCTCACCCTACCGTCGCTGGTCCTGGGTCAGGATATTATTCCTCCTGAATGTGCAACTGGTGACGCTTCGGGGTGCAACAACATTTCTTCATTTCTCCAAGTTGGTGTCAATATCTACGAGTACCTGCTTGGTATAGTTGGCAGTGTAGCGCTTGCAATTTTCATGTACGGGGGCGTTGTCTGGCTCACCTCTGGTGGCAATTCACAACGCGTTGAGCATGGAAAAAAAGTTTTTGAAGGAGCCCTAGCTGGTCTTGCCCTTATTTTTGGCTCTTGGCTCATCATTAACTTCGTCGTCGCGTCACTCACCGGTACACCACTCGGGCAAGAAACGAAGCTATTCCCTGATGGTGAAGAAGAACGAGCGCCTCTTCAATTACCGGGTGGTTAAAAAAATCCTTTACGGGGTACTGTGTACCTGGTAAAATACGCACAAGTAAATAGTTTTATCTACCTCCCGTAAGGGAATTGTGAAAGGGGGTGATACCATGCAGAAACATTTCATTAAACGACTCGCCGCGACTGGCGCTGTGGCAGCACTGATTCTTCCTTTTGCGGCCTTCGCACAAGAGTTTGGCAACACCGGTCCAATCACTGACACTGAACTCGGAATAAACGAGGGCGGAACAATATCTGAGAATATCGGACTTGGCGGACAAGACGGAGATATTAAGACTGTTATCGCGAGAATTGTCCGTGTACTTCTCGGATTCCTCGGTATCATTGCGGTGTTGATCGTTCTCTACGGCGGCTTTCAATGGATGACAGCAGCCGGCAACGAAGAGCGCGTCTCTTCGGCTCGCGCTACTCTCACGGCAGGTTTGATTGGTTTGATTATCATCCTTTCAGCTTACGCCATTGCCAGCTTCATCATCTCGACACTCCTTTCTGAGACTAGTTCAGCAGCCTAAGTACTGATTAGTTTCACCTACACCCCCTCGCCATTTATGGCCTGGGGGTGTAGTATTTATGTTGCATGATGCAATTATTCAGGACACTTTACCTCCCCTGTCTTACGATCGCCATCTTGGGCGCACTGGTCATTGGCGTGGCGCCAAAAAATATTTTGGCAGCAGAACCATCAAGCAGCGAGGGTCTCTATGGGCTTAAAGAAACAGCCACAGCAGCGAGATTAGTAACCGATACAAACAAGAAGGGGCAGGAAAATCTCAACCTCATCATTGGAACACTTATCAAAACGGTCCTTGGCCTTACGGGCATGCTCTTTATGGGCATGCTACTTCGAGCCGGCCAAGTCTGGCTGACCGCTGAAGGAAATGAAGAAAAAATTACTAAAGCACGGGAATCAATTTTTAATGCCGCGGTAGGCCTGCTCATTGTTTTTAGCGCCTATATTGGCACTAACTACTTACTCACCCTATTGCTCGAATCACTTGGTAGCGCCTAATTTTATGTATCAAAAAATACGGCTACTCATTTTTACTTTCTACACTTTTCTTGCAACTATTCCAGTCTACGCAGCAGAAGGTGATGGCACACTGAAAGACATCGTCACAAAAAACTTTCAAAAAGTCGGCGATATTTCAGAACTACGCAGTGGAGCCAGTACTGACAGAATCTCACCTATTGAAGTCTTTGGTACATACCTCAGCACAATAGTTGGTTTTTTAAGTATCCTATTCATTGTTGAGGTAATCCATGGTGGTTTTCTTTGGATGACGGCTGGAGGGAATGAAGAACAGATTACAAAAGCTCGACACAAGGTTATCAGTGGTGCAATTGGCGCGGGTATTATTTTGTCTGCCTATATTGTCACCGCATTCATCATTCGTTTCGTTGGTGAATCGCTCGAAATTCAAGTCTAGTTCTATGCCACTCGCTTTCTATCACCGCGCTGTCGTCGCTCTTGTGTTTCTTGGTTTTCTAGCAGCACCAGCAGCACTGGCAGTAAATGAAGCCTGTCTCTGGCCTGAAGAATACAAACCAAAAATTGGTGACATTTTAAATCGTGTTGCCTGTGATGCTGGACTACTAGCAAGTTATCAAAATGACGCCCCCACCGAAGATGCAATTATCATTATTGTTGGGAATGTCATTAATGTCATCCTTGGTTTCGCCGGTGTTATCTTTACGATTCTCATTATTTACGCAGGCTACCTCTGGATGACCGCCCGAGGAAATGAGGAACAGGCGCAACAAGCGCAGCAGTATATTCGAAATGCCGTCATTGGCATCATCATTACCTTTGCCGCTTTCACCATAACGCAATATGCGCTATTCCAAGTTACGAATGCAGTTACCTCTGGTGCCATCGGCTTTTAATTCTATGCGGCGACTACTAACAACGCTATCGGTTGGATTACTTGTTCTAAACTTTGTGATGCCACTGCCGGCAGTAGCCGCCGAAGAAACACCAAGCGCCTTTGAGCGAGTCATTAAAAATTACGATTTACTTCAAGATACGGCGGTTGGCGATGGCAACACTAAACCACCGGAACTAATTGTGGCGAATATCATTCAAATTGCTCTTAGTCTTGTTGGAATAATTTTTGTAATATTGATGATTTATGCAGGCTACCTCTGGATGACCGCCCGAGGAAATGAGGAACAGGCAACAAAAGCTCGAGAACTTATCATTCAATCAGTTATTGGAGCCACTATTATATTCCTCGCCTACTTCATTACTGCCTTTGTTGTCCAACGAATTGGCGAGGCTGCCTTTGACCCACTATTCTACTAATATGCGAACATTCTTTCTTACTCTCTCGGCAACTATTCTCACCTGCGCTTCACTCACTGTCATACCAGTCATAACGAACGCAGCCGTCGCCCCACTTGATTCAATGTACCAATGGCTCGACCCTGTGGGGCGAGTCTACAATCAGGGAAACTTACTTGAAACAGAGAACACCCAACAAGAGCTCATCCGACGAGTCGCCAGTGTTATTCGAGCAGCCCTTACGTTACTCGGCATCATCTTCGTTGTACTTATCGTCTACGCTGGGGCCCGATGGATGACCGCCCGTGGGAACGAAGACCTCGTACAAACCGCTCGCGATACATTACAAAACGCCGGCATTGGTCTAGTTATAATCATCGCTTCGTACGCTTTAACCGCCACGATTATTAGCTTGCTGCTGCGTGAAACGACCAGCTAAAAATTTCTAAAATAACGGGAAACGGGAGCGGCCAGTTGGTCGCTCCCGTTCGTTTCTTTTTTGGCGCACTCGTCAGTAGTGCCAGCGCGCCCGGTAGGCCATGGGGTCGAACGACGACCTCGAGCCCCCACCTCCTGTGGAGCCGCTGCCTCTCACTCGAGTGTCGATTCTCGCCCCGTCGGCTTTCTTCTCATGACTCTCCATGCCGGGAGCGCCCTGAGAGGATATGAACTCGACGCACTGCGGCAGTGCAGCGTTGCCGGGTTCGAGACATGCCGTCGTGACGGCGATTGCCTGTCCAGCCGCAGCGCACGACTTGGCGCCAGTGGAAAAAAACCCGGTCGTGTAACAGCTCACCGCTGCCTCTGACCCGCTGGCGACAGGAACGACCGGGAGAAACAGCTTCTCCGCGACGCTCTTGTCCTCGGACGACACTGGCGCGTGGGGCGTCAGCAGCCGGCCGTCGATGGCCACGGTGGTCACCCGACCAGCGCAGCCGACCGCGAACAAGCTGGCGACAAAAATGAGCACTCTGACGTTCATGGGAAACCTCCTGCACGGTAACGCTGTGCGAGCGACCCCTTTGTTTAGAGAGTTTCACATCTTAGCCAAAAACGAGCCAAAAGTCAACGCTGCCCATTAGGGCAGCGTTGTAAAAAACCGAACGTGAAAATTAGGTCTTAGATGATAAACGAAACAATCAGCAGAGCCACGATATTGAGCACCTTAATCATCGGGTTAATAGCCGGGCCGGCTGTGTCTTTGTAGGGATCCCCCACGGTGTCTCCTGTAACGGCAGCTTGGTGTGCAAATGAACCTTTACCGCCATGCGCACCGGACTCAATATATTTCTTGGCGTTATCCCACGCACCGCCACCAGTGGTCATGGCTATCGCCATGAAAAGACCTGTTGTAATGGAACCAATGAGTAGCCCACCTAAAGCCTCGGCCCCTAAACCAAAGCCAATCACTAGTGGTGCAAACACCGCTAGAAGCGCTGGTGGAATCATTCGACGAATCGCTTCTTTAGTAACGATATCTACGGCTGTGCCGTAGTCTGGCTTGCCGGTGCCATCCATGATGCCTGGAATTTCTTTAAACTGTCGACGCACTTCAGCAACTACACTCCCCGCTGCCCGACCCACCGCTTCCATAGACATAGCAGCAAATAAGTACGTCACAATACCGCCAGCAAATAACCCGGCAATAACAGCTGGGGTGCCAATGGCAAAATCAAGTTGCGCGCCAGCGGCGTCCACCGCATGCAGGTAATCACCAAACAACACGAGCGTCGCCAGTCCCGCTGAACCAATGGCATACGCTTTGGTTACTGCCTTTGTTGTGTTGCCAACTGCATCGAGCGGATCAGTGATGCTTCGCACAGATTCTGGCAGCTCAGCCATTTCAGCAATACCACCGGCGTTGTCCGTAATAGGACCATAAGCGTCGATAGTAACAATAATGCCAGCGAGCGAGAGCATGGCCATGGCCGCTATGGCAACACCAAACAAACCAGAAAGTTGAAACGCCAACAACGTCGCACCAACGATAACAATAACGGGTGCGGCTGTAGCTCGCATGGAGAGGGCAAGACCGGCAATAACGTTTGTGCCATGACCGCCCTCTGAAGCCTCTGCTAGTTTATGCACTGGTGAGTACGTCGTACTGGTATAGTACTCGGTAATGACAATGAGAAGCGCTGTGGCGAGCAAACCAATGATGGCTGTGAGATACACGTTCATTGCCGATAACTCCGCGACACCAACCAACATGCGCTGCGTTACTGGCCAAAAACCGATAGCAGCCAGCACCCCAGCCACACCAAGCCCTTGATACAAGCCGGCCATTATTTTAGTACCGCGCAGTCGAATAAAAATGCTGCCAACAATAGAGGCGATGATACCAACAGAACCAAGAGCGATTGGATATAACACCACCGTTGGGTGTGAGGGGAATGATAGTGCGGCCAACAACATTGCGGCTACAGAGGTAACGACGTACGTCTCAAAAAGATCTGCCGCCATACCCGCGCAATCCCCCACGTTGTCACCCACATTGTCAGCGATAACTGCTGGATTTCTTGGGTCGTCTTCAGGAATACCCGCTTCAACTTTTCCAACTAAATCTGCCCCAACGTCAGCTGCTTTAGTAAAGATGCCCCCACCAACACGGGCAAAAATCGATATCAAACTACCACCAAAACCAAGACCCAGGAGCGCATAGATGTCTCCCGTAATTAGATAAAAGCCAGCCAGTGCTAGTAGCCCAAGACCAACTACAAAGAATCCGGTTACAGCACCGCCACGAACAGCTACTTGAAAAGCGCTGCCCATGTTTACCTTCGCCGCCTCGGCT